>Ga0129317_1000482_pt1 | contig 41874 bp, 39 predicted proteins | sample Cm1ome_FD_94430 | JGI IMG/M metagenome (GOLD analysis project Ga0129317, IMG submission 94430) | Eastern black-and-white colobus group fecal microbial communities from Wisconsin, USA - Cm1105 metagenome | ecosystem: Host-associated > Mammals > Digestive system > Large intestine > Fecal | place... | reverse complement strand
GGGAGAAGATGGTTGTTGTTAGCCATCTTTTTCTTTTTTATGGAAAAGTTTCAGGGGCAGGTGTGACTCATGCGAATCACACCTGCCCCTGTTTGGAACTATCTATTTTCCGACAGCCCCATTTTTATTCCATTTGAATATCTCCGATACCAGCCCTATCTGATATATCCTGATTCATATGCCTTCTGCTTATTAAATGCATACACTTCTGCATGTGTTGCTTCTACATATGGATTTACATAGAAAATACCTAAAATGCCGCATGTACATGCACTGAGGATCTGCCATCCAAGAAATGACAGATCAAGAACAAATGCATTCCATTTCTGACCATTCATCATTTCTTTACTGATCTGAAATACTTCTTTTCTGTCCATGCCCGGATTTTCTGCCAAAATATATGGAACCATCATATACTCATAGCCTTTCACGATTCCAGGCACAACAAGAAGCAATGTCCAAAGAAATATATATAAATCTCTTAAAAACATAGTTAAGACAATATTTCCATAATGTCCGGAACGGAATCCGTCTAATATCATATCGATTCCCGGTTTTGAAGTCTGATTCTGAATAAAGAACTTCGCTCCGCCTACTTCCAGATTATATTCTACGAACACTCTCAACACTAAAAGCGCAATTGCTGCCACAAGAAAAAACATTCCAAGCGCAGCTCCAAACAGCGCAGCGCCTCCTGTCACATAATAATTATTGCCACCGCCTGATATGATTTCCTGCGTTTCCAAGCTGCGGCCTGATGCAGTAGAATTACCACTCATGAACATGGAAATAAGGCCCATAATAAATGTAACTGCCACCGCAGAACCATAATTACGGCGAAATGCTTCTTTCCCTCTGGATTTTAATAATACTCTATCCCACATAAAAATACCTCCTTACAAATTCTGTTTCTGAATCTGTTCATTTAAATCATTCAAATAAACCCAACGGTCCATTTTTTCCTCTAAAGCCTTTTCTGCTTCTTCTTTTTCAGCCATCAGTTCTTTCAATTTGACCGAATTGGTCGCATTTGCCATCATGTCCGCATCAATTTTCTCAATTTTCGCTTCCAGTTTGGCAATGTCATCATCAATCGTCTCAAATTCTTTCTGTTCTTTATAGGAGAATTTCAGTTTTGTCGGCCGATTTTGTTTCCAACTGTTCTTTGATGATTCTCCCATCTCCGTTTTGTTAATCGGAACCGGATCTTTCTCATCCGGTTTTTCAAGTTCTTTTCGAATCAGATACTCTGAATAACCTCCTTCAGACTGACGAATAACTCCATTTCCTTCAAACGAAAAAATTCTTCCAATTGTCCGGTCCAGAAAATATCGATCATGTGATACGATGATAACAATTCCATCAAAATGATCCAGATAATCTTCCAGAATCGTGAGTGTTTGAATATCCAGATCATTGGTCGGCTCATCAAGAATCAATACATTCGGAGAACTCATCAAAATGCGAAGCAAATATAATCTTCTGCGCTCCCCACCAGAAAGTTTTTCAATGACAGACCATTGCATGGCTCCGTCAAAAAGAAAACGTTCCAACATTTGAGACGCGGTGATCTTTCCATCGGAAGTTGTGATGTATTCACCCACTTCCTTTACATAATCAATAACCCGCATCCGCTGATCCATATATTCATTTTCCTGTGAAAAATATCCAATACGAATGGTCTGACCGATTTCCACCGTTCCGGTATCCGGCTTTACGATTCCGTTAATAATCTTGAGAAGGGTACTTTTTCCACAGCCATTAGGTCCGATGATCCCAATCCTGTCATTGCGAAGGAAAATGTAATTATAGTCTTCGATCAGCTTTTTTTCACCATAACTCTTAGAAATCCCGGAAAGTTCAATCGTTTTATTTCCCATTCGCGAAGAGACTGAGTCAAGTGTCACCCGTTTTGTTTCCTGAATGTCTTTCATTTCCTGCATGGCTTTGATCCGGTCAATGTGTGCCTTCTGCTTCGTACTTCTCGCTCTGGCGCCACGATGAAGCCATTCCAGTTCCGTGCGGAGCAGATTCTTTCTCTTGCGTTCAGTCGCAAGCTCCATATTCTGACGTTCCTCTTTCAAACGGACAAATTCCGAATAGTTTCCCGGATAATTATAGAGATTTCCCTGATCCACTTCCACGATACGGTTCGCCACACGATCCAGAAAATAACGGTCATGGGTCACCATCAAAATTGCGCCGCGAAATTCGATCAAATACTCTTCCAACCATTCCGACATGGCATTATCCAAGTGGTTCGTAGGCTCATCAAGCACCAGAATGTCCGCAGAAGTGAGAAGGGTATTTACCAGAGCGATTCTCTTTTTCTGACCACCCGACATATGTTCTACCTTCTCGTCATAATCGGTAAATCCCAATTGATTCAGCATCGCTTTCGCATCTGCTTCAATGGTCCATCTATTCAATTCATCCATATTTCCGGCAACTGCCGCTTTCAGGACGGTTATTCCCGGTTCGAAAACTGGTGTCTGTGGAAGGTAACAGATCTTTACCTGATTTCCCATGCTCATCTTACCTTCCTCAAAATTTTCGACTCCGGCTATGATTTTGAGCAGCGTGGATTTTCCCATTCCGTTGATTCCCACAACTCCGATTTTCTCATTTTCGTTAATTCCAAATGTAACATCATTTAACAGAATACGGTCTGTAAATGATTTTGTTACATGTTCTAATGTCAATAAATTCATATATGTTTCTAACACTTCCCAGCAAAATTATAATTCATTTGCGTGGTAAGCTTCCTCTCCCCAGACATCAAATCCGCTTTCTTTTAAAATGTCAATCACTTTGAGCGGATCATCACAGCGAATGACTGCGGATGCATCTGTTCCATTTGCAAATGCATACATATATTCTACATTTACTTCTCCTTCTACAATCTGATGCATTGCTTTAGAAAGGGAACCTGTTGCATGAGGTACACGAAGCGCAACCACATCAGTGAGCATTGCTGTAATTCCTGCTTCTCTTAAAACATTCCGACCTTTCTCCGGATGATTGACAATCATACGAAGCATACCGTAGTCAGCCGTATCAGCCATACTAAGTGCAACGATATTGATATCATTTGCGGCAAGTACTTCCAGAACTTCATCCAAACGTCCTGCGCGGTTCTCTAAAAATACAGATAACTGTTTAATTGTCATAGCATTTCCCCCTTATACAAGATTTCTATTGTCAATGACACGTTTTGCTTTTCCTTCGCTTCGCTGAATGGTCTTCGGCTCTACCAGTTTTACAACAACAGAGAGTCCAAGCGCCTGTTTCAGTGCTTCTGCGATTCGTTTTCTAAGTGCATCCAGTTCACGGATCTGGTCTGAGAAGAAATGTTCGTCCACTTCTACCATAACCGTGAGTACATCCAGATTATTTACACGGTCTACGATCATCATATAATGTGGCGCAACTCCGCCGCCCATATTCAGAAGTACCGCCTCTACCTGAGTCGGGAATACATTTACACCACGGATAACTTTCATATCATCGGTGCGTCCGGTAAATTTCTGAATTCTCGGAAGTGTTCTTCCACAGGCACATGGACTGTGATCAATACTTGTAAGGTCTTTCGTTCTGTAACGAATCAGTGGCATTCCTTCCTTGACAAGGGTTGTAAATACAAGTTCTCCCGTCTCATTGTCCTCACACGGGGTATGGTCGACGGAATCTAAAACTTCCGGATAGAAGTAGTCTTCATTTACATGAAGTCCTTTATGATGAATACAATCCATGGCAACACCTGGACCTGTAATCTCACAGAGTCCATAAATATCAAACGTATTTATATTGAAACTCTCTTCAATCTTCAAGCGCATTTCCTCTGTCCACGGCTCTGCACCATTGATACTGGCTTTCAACTGAAGTTTGTCTATAATTCCGGCCTCCTGTGCTGCCTCTGCAAGATATAACGCATAGGAAGGCGTACATGCGAACGCAGTTGCCCCAAAGTCTTCCATACACATAAGCTGACGCTGCGTGTTTCCGGATGACATCGGAATTGCCATACATCCAAGTTTTCTCGCACCTAAATCGATTCCCATTCCACCTGTAAACAGTCCATATCCATAGCACACATGAAGCCTGTCTTCTTCTGTGAGTCCTGCCATGGTAAGACATCTGGCTACACATTCACTCCAGACATCCACATCCTTTTGTGTATAAGAAGCAAGTGTTAATTTCCCAGTTGTTCCAGATGTTCCCTGTACTCTGACGATCTTGCTCTGTGGTACTGCAAGAAGTCCAAAAGGATAATTATTTCTCAAATCTTCTTTTGTTGTAAATGGAAGTTTTGTGATATCTTCGATTCCTTTGATATCCCCGGGTTCCAGTCCCATAGCATCCATTTTTTCGCGATAAAATACCACATTCTCATATACATTCTTCACCTGCTTCACGAGACGTTCACTCTGCAGTGCATGCATTTCATCTCTGCTCATACATTCGTTTTTTGGATCGCGAATTCGCTCTTTCCATTTTTCCATCGTTACTTTCGCCATTTGTCTTCTCTCTCCCTTTCAGCCTTTTATTTATTCATGCCTTAAATTATATCCTGTCTCAAAGGCCTGTTTATTAATCTCGATTGTCTTTGGCGGCACCGTGTTTTCGATTACTTCATACCACTGTTCTTTTGTAAAATCCATATGTTGAGCTGCAACACCAAGCACTACAAGATTAAAAGTTCTGGTATTGCCCAACTTTCTTGCTTCTTCTGTGGCATTTACAGCATATACTTTATATTCCTTTTTCAACTGTTCCAGAATATCCTCCGGATACTCTGCCGCTCCGATCACAACCGGCATCGGATCAATTCTCCAGTCATTTACAACCAGGGCGCCATCTGGCTTTAAGAAATGTGCATACCGCAGAGCTTCCAGACGTTCAAATGCGATCAGTACGTCTGCTTGTCCTTCTTCTACAATCGGCTCTGCCACCTGATCTCCATATCTTACAAAGGTGACTACACTTCCGCCCCGCTGTGCCATTCCATGTACTTCAGAAAGCTTCACATCATAGCCTCCTAAAATGGCAAGACCTCCTAAAATACGGCTGGTAAGCAAGGTACCCTGTCCGCCAACGCCGACGATCATAATATTTTTTGTTTCCATACTACTTTGCCTCCTTTACCAGTTCCACTGCACCGAACTTGCAGAGCGATTCACAAAGTCCGCATCCGGTACACATCGTATCATCAATTCTGATCTTTCTGTCCGGCCCCTTCGTCATTGCAGGACATCCCGGAGTCATACATCTTCCACAGCCTTTACACATTTCCAGTTTTACACGATAAAGCGGTTTCTTTTCTTTACTCAAAAGCACACAAGGTGTTTTTGTAATGATAACAGAAACTTCATCTTTCGCCAATTCTTCTTTGATCGTTTTTTCCAGGAGCTCAATATCAAATGCGTTAACTTCCACTACATTTTTCACACCAATAGCACGGCAAAGAGCTGGAATATTGATTGCATAGGTCTCCTCTCCCATCAATGTCTTTCCTGTTGCCGCATGATCCTGATGTCCGGTCATACCTGTAGTAGAATTATCCAGAATCATAACCGTTCCTGTAGATTTATTATATACCATATTCATAAGAGAATTCACACCGGTATGTAAGAACGTCGAATCACCGATACATGCAACCCATTTCTTAATGTAATCCTTTCCTTTTGCTTTCTCCATTCCATGGAGGCTGGAAATGCTGGATCCCATGCAGATACAGCTGTCTACCACACCAAGCGGTGGTACGGCGCCCAGTGTATAACAGCCAATATCTCCTGCCGCATGAAGTCTCAATTTCTTAAGTACATAATATACGCTTCTGTGCGGACATCCCGGACACAGAATCGGTGGACGTCCTGGAGCTGGAGCAGGTGTCTTAAGATTCAGTTCTTCTTTTAAGATCGCCTGACGAATCATATTGGCGCTGTATTCACCCTGCACAGTAAAGATTTCTTTTCCGATTGCCTTTATTCCCCATGACTTCACCTGTTCTTCAATCACAGGCTCCAGTTCTTCGATAATATAAAGAGTTTCAACTTTAGAAGCAAATTCTTCAATCAATTTCTTCGGAAGTGGATTTACAAGTCCAAGTTTTAATACTGACGCATTCGGAAGTGCCTCTTTCACATACTGATATGGAATTCCACTGGTGATAACACCGATCTTCGTATCGTTCATTTCTACACGGTTAAGATCCAGTGTGTTTGCTGCCTCTGCAAGCTCCAGATTTCGTTTTTCGATCTCAATATGACGCAGCTTTGCATTTCCAGGCATCATTACATTCTTCTGAATATTCTTTTCATATGGTTTGTCTTCTATTTCTTCACGTTCTTTTAAAGTAACGATTCCCTGCGAATGTGCAAGTCTCGTTGTCGTACGAAGAATCACTGGTCTGTCAAACTGTTCACTGATTTCAAACGCACGTTTTACAAATTCTTTGGCCTCTGCACTGTCAGATGGTTCGATGACCGGAAGCTGTGCCGCCCTCGCCACCATTCTCGTATCCTGTTCATTCTGAGAACTGTAAAGTCCAGGATCATCAGCTACCACGATCATTAATCCGCCATTTACACCCATATAAGAAACTGTGTAAAGCGGATCCGAAGCAACATTCAGACCAACATGCTTCATGCAGGCCATGGAACGGACACCGGAAATACTTGCACCAATTGCCACTTCAGTGGCAACCTTTTCATTCGGTGACCATTCTGCGTAAATATCATCTTTATATTTCACGATACATTCACTGATTTCTGTGCTGGGTGTTCCGGGATATGCCGCTGATACTTTTACACCGGCTTCATATGCCCCTCTGGCAATCGCCTCGTTTCCCAACATAATTACTTTTTTCTCTGACATATATATTAACCGTCCTTTCATTATCTTTTTCTCTCTTGTTCCCCTATCTTACCACATAACTTTGCTGGTTTAAAGTGACAAATTTACGAAACTGCAAAGTCAAATAAAGAAAGCTGATTAGATTCGGGCAGATTTCCCAGTAATCCCATACTATCCATCAAATCAATGACTGTTTTGCTGACTTTTGTTCTCTGCCTAAAATCATCTTTCGACAGATATGGTCCATTCTTTGCCGCCAGTTCTACTGCTTCCGCCGCCTTATCTCCCATTCCGTCAATGGTATTAAACGGCGGCAACAGTTTATTCCCAACGATCTGGAATTTTGTCGCTTTGGATTTATAAATATCAATTGGAAGAAAATCAAATCCTCTTGCGTACATTTCCATTACATTTTTCATATCTTTCAGTGTATCCTGTTCCTTTTTGCTGAGCTGCTTTAATTCATCACGTCTTTTATATTCTTTATAATGGTGCATCAGTTTTTCTTTTCCCTGCCCCATCAATTCATAGGAAAATGCTGATGCGCGAATTCCAAAATAGGCCGCATAATATGCCAGCGGATAATTGATCTTACAGTAGGCAATTCTCCATGCCATCATGACATAGGCCGCCGCATGAGCTTTCGGGAACATATATTTGATCTTTTTACAAGACCAGATATACCAGTCCGGAACACCGGCCGCTGTCATTGCTTCTTCCCATTCTGGCTTTAGGCCTTTTCCTTTTCGAACTGATTCCATGATGGTAAAAGACAGCTCACTTTCCATTCCCGTATTGATCAAATAAGTCATAATATCATCTCGTGTACAGATTGCAGTGGAAATCGTTGCTTTTCCTTCTTCAATCAATGTCTGTGCATTTCCCAGCCATACATCCGTTCCATGAGACAGTCCTGAAATACGAATCAGATCCGAAATTCTCTTTGGTTTTGTATCGACAACCATCTGTACAACAAAATCTGTTCCAAATTCCGGAACTCCCAGACACCCCACCGGACATCCATCAATATCTTCCGGCTTGATTCCCAGTGCGCTGGTATCCGCAAATAAAGACATGACCCCTTTGTCATCCAACGGAATATCCGTAGCTTTGAAAATTTTATTTACTCCATCGAATTCATTATCCATAGAATCCGAATTAATTAACTCTTCCAACGTCTTGATCATCGTCGGATCATCGTGCCCAAGAATATCCAATTTCAGAAGGTTATGATCAATGGAATGATAATCAAAATGAGTGGTGATAATATCCGTTGTCATATCATTTGCCGGATGTTGAATCGGCGTAAAGGAATTGATATCCTCTCCATATGGAAGAACAATAATACCACCCGGATGCTGACCGGTACTTCTGCGAATTCCGGTGCATCCCTGCACGATACGGTCAATCTCACAATTTCGCTTACGATCTCCGTGTTCCTCATAATAATTTTTTACATAGCCAAATGCCGTCTTATCTGCAAGGCCGGCAATGGTTCCCGCACGAAATGTCTGCCCGTCTCCAAAAATTACTTCTGTATATTTATGTGCCTTACTCTGATAGTCTCCGGAAAAGTTCAGATCAATATCCGGCTCCTTGTTTCCTTTAAATCCAAGGAAGGTTTCAAATGGGATATCAAATCCTTCTTTTACCAATTGCTCTCCACACTTCGGACATTTTTTATCCGGCATATCGTGTCCACAGGCTCCTTCTTTTGCATAGGCACGCACTTCCTCTGACTCAAAATCACTGTAATGACAATGTGGACAGAAATAATGTGGTGGAAGCGGATTTACTTCTGTGATCCCCGCCATAGTGGCAACGAATGATGATCCTACTGAACCACGGGATCCTACCAGATATCCGTCTTCATTGGATTTCCAAACCAGTTTCTGCGCAATAATGTACATTACGGCGAACCCATTGGAAATGATAGAGTTCAATTCTCTCTCCAGACGCTCTTTTACAACCGCGGGAAGTGGATCCCCGTACATTGAATAAGCTTTTGTATAACAGATATCTCGAAGCTGCTGGTCAGAATTCGGAATGACAGGCGGACACTTGTCCGGTCTTACCGGAGAAATCTTTTCAATCATATTGGCTATTTTATTGGTATTTTTGATTACAACTTCATATGCTTTTTCAGAGCCTAAATAAGAAAATTCTTCCAACATCTCCTCCGTTGTACGCAAATAGAGTGGAGCCTGCTGATCCGCATCCGAAAATCCCTTTCCTGCCATAATAATCCGTCGGTATACTTCATCTTCCGGATCCATAAAATGCACATCACAGGTCGCCACAACCGGTTTATGAAAACGTTCTCCAAGCTCTACGATTTTCCGGTTATAATCTTTCACATCTTCCATAGAATTGATAACTTCTACCTTTTCGCTCTCAATCATAAATGCATTGTTGCCCAATGGCTGAATTTCCAGGTAATCATAAAAATTTACAATTCTTGCAATACTTTCCTGGGATTTTCCTCTTAAAAGTGCCTGATAAAGTTCTCCCGCTTCACAGGCACTTCCTACAATCAATCCTTCTCTGTACTGATTTAATACGCTCTTTGGAATTCTTGGTCTTCTTCCATAATATGTAAGGTGAGATTCTGAGACCAATGTATATAAGTTCACCCGTCCAATATCATTTCTGGCAAGGATAATAACATGATAAGTCGGAAGTTTGCGGATCGCATTCGGATTCAGATGACCAAATGCATTGATTCCTTTCAAATCGTTAATATCACGTTCTTTCAGCATCTCAATGAATTTCACAAAAATCTTTGCAGTTGCCCCTGCATCGTCTACAGCACGATGATGATTTTCCAGCGAAATATTGAGTGCTTTTGCTACCACATCCAGCTTATATTTGGAAAGTGACGGCAAAAGAATTCGCCCAAGTGCTACCGTATCTACCGAAGTAAACTTTGCTTCTATCCCCAGTCTCTTACAATTCTGCTCAATAAATCCAACATCAAAAGATGCATTATGGGCTACTAATACCGCGTCTCCCACAAATTCCAGAAACTTTGGAAGCACCTCTTCCATTTCCGGTGCATCAATTACCATATCATCCGTAATGGAAGTAAGTTCCGTGATACGAAATGGAATTGGCCGTTTAGGATTCACAAAAGTACTGAATTTATCTGTAATCTGACCTTTTTCTACTTTTACAGCACCAATTTCAATAATCCGATCTGTCTCCGCCGAAAATCCGGTTGTTTCTATATCAAATACCACATATGCATTCTCCAGCGTCTGATCACCTGCGTTCACGGCAATTTCAGTCAGATCATCTACCAGATATCCTTCTACTCCGTAGATCACTTTAAACGGATCGCTCTTGTCCAGCTTTTCTATATAATGATTTGCTTCTGTAAATGCCTGTACCACTCCATGATCTGTAATTGCAATCGCAGGATGGCCCCAGTCATGCGCACGCTTCACTAAGGCAGTTGCATCCGAAACCCCATCCATATCACTCATTTTGGTGTGACAGTGAAGTTCTACACGTTTTTCCGGATATTTGTCTTTTCTTACCACACGAAAATCCGTACTTTTGCGGATTCCCGTAACCGATCCAATAGTCAGCTCACCGTCAAATTTATCAATGGTTGTTACTCCTTTTACTTTTAGAAACACACCCTTCTTAATCTCCGTAAGAAGTTCCGGAAGCTGTTCATTCCGCGTGAACATCTTTACCATAATCGTATCTGTAAAATCGGTGATAGAAAACATTACAATCGTCTTCTCATTTCGGATTTCCCGTGTGTCAAAACTAAGCACCTGTCCCCGAACGGTAATTTCACCCATCTCTGAGACTACCTGTTTCAGCTCAATCGTATTGTCATCAAAATCACGTCCATAGATGACATTTGGATCATCTGATTTTTTCACAGTGTATTCTTTCCTCTGAAAGCCAGAATTGCTTTTAACGAATTTTTCCGCTGGTTTTCGCTCCGTCTTCGCTGGCATCTCTGACTTCACTGCCATTTTAACAGTCTCTTTCTTCGTTTCTTTTTTGTCTTCCCTGTTTTCTTCTTTTTCTCTCAGTAACTGATTCCGTTCTACAATTGCCTCTACTTCCTGCTGGATCTGCATCTCGCCAAGTTTCCGATACTTACTCTCTTTTTCCTTTTCATAGAAAACCCTGACTTCAATCGGCATATGAAAACGCTCTTCATAAATCATCTGAAGATAATTCACAATAGCCTCTGTTTTCCCCTTTGCCACAATACTGTCTGCCAATGTAAGACATAAAATACGTTCTTCCTCAAAACAGATTTTAGCATTCCGAAACATATTTCGTTCTACCACACTATGCTGTTCCAGTTCATATAATATACTTTCTCTATATTCGTTCAGTAAGTGTTCCCGCGTATACAGGCCTGACAAATAAAATTCTTCTACAATATAGACGGGAATATAACTCTGTCCAAACAATTGCTCTTCAATGCATCGCTCTACTTTATGTATCTGCTTCTTTGAGATCAGATGTGCACTTGAAATATAAACTTTAATACGATCTTTAGCAGAAGTAGAGGCGACTTTTATCACCTCTACCTTCTGAAACAATGTTCTACTTTCTTCATCCAACTTAAGTGTCGGAAAAACATCAAAAAATAATTTTGTCATAAGCTAGTTGCCCCAATGTTCTAATTCTTCCCGAAGTGTGGAGAGCAGTTCCTCTTCTTTTACTTTTTTAATAATTTCGCCTTTCTTAATCAAAAGTCCCTCTCCAACGCCTCCGGCAATTCCGATATCCGCTTCTTTTGCCTCTCCTGGACCATTTACAACGCAGCCCATAACTGCCACTTTAATATCAAGTGGAAATTCTGTCACCATCGTCTCTACCTGATTCGCAAGTCCAATCAGATCAATTTTGGTTCTTCCGCAGGTAGGACAGGAAACGACCTCTATTCCCCCCTTGCGAAGTCCCAGTGTCTTTAAGATCAGTTTTGCACTCTTAATTTCTTCTACTGGATCTCCGGTAAGTGATACACGAATCGTATCTCCAAATCCCTGGTATAAAATAATTCCGAGGCCTACGGATGATTTGATATTTCCCGAAGTAATCGTACCTGATTCTGTAATTCCTACATGTAAAGGATATGGACATTCTTTTGAGATCAGCTCATGTGCTTTCACACACATCAGAACATCAGATGATTTAATGCTGACAACCAGGTTATCATATCCCATATTCTCAACCATCCGAATCTTACTCATGGCACTTTCCACAATTCCTTCTGCTGTCACACCATGATATTTTTCCACTAATTCTTTCTCCAGCGATCCGCTGTTTACACCGATACGAATAGGTACATTATATTCTTTCGCTTTCTCAACAACAGCACGAACTCGTTCTTCAGAGCCAATATTTCCAGGATTGATTCGAATCTTGTCTGCTCCATTTTCAATAGCCGCAATCGCAAGACGATAATCAAAATGAATATCTGCCACCAATGGAATATGTATCTGCTCCTTAATTTTTTTCAGAGCTTTGGCTGCTTCCATCGTAGGAACTGCACAGCGAATGATCTCACATCCGGCCTTCTCCAGTGCAAGGATCTGTTTTACAGTTGCCTCAACATCTTCCGTCTTCGTATTTGTCATCGACTGGATAGCAACCGGATTTCCTCCGCCAATCTTGACATTCCCTATCGTGATTACTTTTGTTTCATTTCTCGTCATGATCTTTACACCTCTATTTCATCTTCGTCAAAACGATCTGATCTCCAAAGTCTTTTTGTATCAAAATTAATTTCTTTCCTTCCACACTGTATGAAAATGCATCAATCAATGCTTCCACCTCTTTTTCGTGTTCCTCCGAAATTGTGCCTGCATCAAGGGTATCCATTGTACCTGCATTTCTCATAAAAACGATGTCTTTTTCCTTTTTTCCAAGCTCATATGGAAGAATCACTTTCTCCTCTGAATCTCGCCATGTAAGCGTTGCTGTCTCATTATCTTTTACTTGCAGCATAATACCTGTATCCTTATTTTCCCAGGTTCCTTTAATCGGATTTCCATAAAAACTTCTGAATATAAAAAATACAGCAACAAGTATAACAAGTCCTAATGCAACATTTTTAATAAAACCTGCTTCTTTTTCTAACTGCATATATCTCAACTCCTTTTACATATACTATTTATAATTATACGGGGTTTCCAGATTTGTGTCAACGTCCGCACCTGTTGTTCCAATTTGAAACGTTATTGTTTTATCTGTTGCATATTGTCCCCTTTTTAACTCAAAACATACCCTAACTGTTACAATATGAAACATATTTATGATAGGAGGCATTTTCATGGAATTTTCTGAAGTACTTAAAGAACTACGAGAGTCTCACAATCTTACACAAGATCAGCTTGCAAAACAGATCGATGTTTCACGTTCTACGATTGCCGGCTATGAAAGCAGAAACCGTCAGCCTGATTATGAGAAACTCATTAACATTTCCAAATACTTCCATGTATCTATTGATTACCTCCTCACTGGTCAAAAAGAAATTGAATTTTCAGCGCTTCCTCTTCCGGAACCTAATGAGAAAATACTTGACCGGAAAGTAATCAAAGCTTACCGTCGTCTTGGCTTTGCATCCAAACAGGATGTATTAAAATATATCGAACTGTTAGAATTAAAAGAAAATCATCATAAGATGTAATAGGAGCTTACGAAAGCTCCTTTATTTTTTTCAGGGCATCTTTGTATTCCCGAATCGCAACATTCGCAGTGCTGAATCGAAGTTTCACTCTGTCCCCTTCTTTTCCAACAGGTATCACTGCAATTTTCTCTTGCTCTGCTCTCCTGGCAAGTTCTGTCGCATCCCATCTGCTCTCAAATTCCAGACAGACCTGAAAACCTGCCTCCTCAACCTGCAGCTCACAGTCTCCTTTCCAGATCTCCTTCGCAGCTTCAGCCAGCTCACTTGCTTTTGCCAGATGAATCTTTCTTGATTTTCGTATCTGGCTCTCCAGATGACCATCCCGTATGAATTGTGTCAGAGCAATCTGCTCTGCCTTCGATGCTGTCTGGTTATAAAACACTTTTTTTCTTTCATAACGTTCCTGAATCTGCGGCGGAAGCACCATGAAACTCATTCGAATGGATGGAAGCAGCATTTTTGAAAAACCGCCCAGATACACCACATCTCTTCCTGCCGCCAGTCCCTGCATCGAGGGTGCTGGTTTTTGGAAATAGTGAAATTCATGATTGTAGTCATCTTCAATCAACAAAATATTTTTCTCTGCTGCCTCTTTAATTAAGGAAAGTCTTTCTTTGACTGACATAACTTCTCCTGCCTTCGACATCTGGGACGGTGTAATATAGTATATCCCGCCTTCTGCCATTTTATAATCATCTGTAATCTCAAATCCATAATCCTCAAACACCGTAATTCCCTGCTTAAACTTTATATTATAAAATGCGGCCTTCCTTCTTTCCTTTAAGATCGGACACAGAATATTTAAAAGACTCTGCACACCTGCCCCGACTACAATCTGCTCCGGTGTACAGATCACACTTCGCTTCTCCCTAAGATAGTTACAGAGAACTTCTCTGAATTCCAATTCTCCCTGTGGTTCTCCGTAAGATAATAGTCTTTCATCTCTTCTCAAGGCACTCTTCATATAACGTCTCCAAAGTTCAAATTGAAAGCTCTCTTTATCCACTCCAAAAGAAACAAAGTCATATTGTATCTCTGTTTCCTTCTCTTTATTCTTTTTCTTCTGTAATTCTGCTGCCCGATTCTGCTTTCTGGCAATATCTGTCACATAATATCCGCTCTGAGGCCGGGAAATAATATATCCCTCGGCAGCCAAAAGGAGATAGGCAGACTCCATCGTAGTACGGCTCATCTGAAGCTGGTCGGCTCCTTTACGAATAGATGGAAGCTTCGTCTCCGGAAGCATTTTTTCCGACAGAATCAATTCTTTATAATAATTATAAACACGAAGATAACGTGGAATATTCTGATTTTCCAATTCAATATTCATATCTCAAACTGACCCCTAAAAAATAATGATTATTGTGTATTTTCTTAGTGACACTTTTCTTATATTCTATAAAAAAACTTACAGAAACACAAGGGGATATTTCAAATGGTTAAAAAAGTCGCTGTCATCAATGATCTGTCTGGTCTTGGAAAATGTTCTTTGACCGCCGCCATTCCGGTTCTCTCTGTCATGGGTGTTCAGGCATGCCCGCTTCCGACTGCAATTTTAAGTAACCAAACCGGTTATGAGAGTTATTTTTATGATGATTATACAAATCGCATCGACACCTATACCAGCGAATGGCAAAAAAGGAAGCTGATAGTAGATGGAATATATACTGGTTTTCTGGGCAGTGAACTGCAAATTGAAAAAATACTGCATTTCATCAACACTTTTCAGCGCCCCGAAACATTCCTTCTGGTTGATCCCGTTATGGGGGATGACGGACAAACTTATGATATTTATACAGAAAATTTTGGAAAGCAAATGAAAGAACTGATACAAAGAGCTGATGTCATTACTCCAAACCTGACAGAACTTTGCATTTTAACCGATACTGATTATACGGTTCTGACTTCCCAAAATGCTTCTCCTGAATATCTGAATATTATCGCAAAGACAGGAAAAAAGCTTCTGGATATGGGAATTGGCACGGTAATCGTTACCGGCATTTTGTATCAGTCACCAACCGATGACAAAGGAAAATATTATAATCTGGTCATGGATAACGAGCAAACTGTGACTGTTTCTTCTGATATCCACGGTGGCAGTTATTCCGGAACCGGCGATCTTCTGGCATCTGTTGTCTGTGCCGGTATGATTCGTGGCGAAACCGCCGCTGACAGTGTCAGACGGGCAGTTTCTTTTCTTGACACTGCGCTGATCGATACCGTAAAAGATCAGATTCCAAGAAATGACGGTATTAATTTCGAACCATATTTAAAATTATTGTTATGATAAAGGAGGAAACACGATGTCATCAACAACGCAAACGAAAAACAACACGCATACTTTTTCTCATCAAAAAATCTTATATCTTACTGCCTCGGCACTTTTTGCAGCTCTGATCTGCATCACAACTGCCTTTCTTTTTCATATACCGGTAGGCAGCAACAATGGATATATCCATGTGGGCGATGCCATAATTTATCTGGCGGCATCCATCCTTCCGGCTCCATATGCAATGATTGCCGGAGGCATCGGCGGAGCAATGGCTGATCTACTCACCGCTCCTGTATGGGCTCCAGCTACATTTATTATTAAAATGCTGAATGTCCTTCCGTTTACCTGGAAAAAAGAAAAAATCATATGCACCCATAATGTGATTGCCTTATTCATCTCCGGAATCATTACTTTTGTCGGATACATTCTCGCAGAAGGCATCCTGTTCGGCTCGTGGGCCACACTTCTTCCAGCCCTTCTTTCCGGATGGATTCAGCCTCTGGGAAGTGCAATCGTGTTTCTGATATTGGGAACTGCACTTGACCGTATGAGCTTCAAAAAAAGATTATTTTAATACAAAGTAGAAAGGAATAACTTATGGCAGACATTATTTATACTTACCACAACAATGTATATTTCAACATTACAAATCGCTGTACCTGCAAATGTATTTTCTGCATTCGAGATGAAAAAGATACTCTTGGAGAAGCAAAAGAAATGTGGCATGATCACAATCCTTCTTTTGAAGAAATCAAAGCAGCCATTGACGCCTTTGATTTTGCCCCTTATAAAGAAGCAGTCTTTTGTGGATATGGAGAGCCGACCTGCTCTTATGAAAATTTAATCGCAGCTGCAAAATATATGCGTGAAAATCATCCTCATATTTCCCTTCGTCTGAACACCAATGGACTCGGCGAGCTTTATAATAAAAAACCAATTGTAGAGGAACTTGCACAGTACATTGATGCCGTGTCCATCAGCCTGAATGCACCGAATGCTTCCCGCTATCAGGAAATCACAAGGCCTTGCTATGAAGATTCATTCAAGGATATGCTTGATTTTGCCCAAAAAGCCAAATCTGCTTTTAAAGAAGTTAAATTCAGCGTAGTCAGCATCCTCAATGAAGAGGAAATTGCAGCCAGCCAGAAACTGGCCGATGAAATGGGCATTCCTCTCAGAGTGAGAATTTATTCCTAACGAAAGAAAAGAAGAGTGCCCCGAAAAACAGCGTTCACTGAAGCATTTTCGTGGCACTCCTTCTGAAGAATCAATACTATTTTCTTAACATTTATTAAAAAACTAATCCAGAAAAATTATGGCATTATTCATATCTCTCGTCGATCACTCTCTTGGTCTTCTTCTCGCTTCTAGGCAATAGTCCAACTTCTACTACTTTCACAAGCGGTGTGAATCCAATTCTGCTCTTAACTTTCGCCGCAATGCGTTTTGCAAGATCTAAGAAATCCACGCTTCCGTTAGTCTCTACATAAATACGCATGGTATCTTTTCCATCAAGATGTGATATACGAATCTGGTATTCACTGGAGGTTTCCGGGAATTCATTCAAAATCTCTTCTATCTGGCTCGGGAATACATTGACACCTTTGATCTTCATCATATCATCTGTTCTTCCCATAATCACATCCAGTCTTGGATATTTACATCCACATGGACATTCTCCCGGAATGATGCGTGAAAGATCGTGCGTACGATAGCGAATCAGCGGGGCGCCCTCTTTTACAAGTGTTGTGATAACGATTTCTCCCATCTCTCCGTCCGGTACCGGTTTTAATGTAACCGGGTCAATAATCTCTATATAAATATAATCATCCCAGTAATGCATTCCTTTTTCTTCTTTGCAACTGATTCCGATACCGGGACCATAAATTTCTGTAAGTCCGTAAATATCATAAAGTTCAATTCCAAGTTCTTCTGAGATGCGTTTTCTCATGGCATCTCCCCACCGCTCGGAACCGATAACGCCTTTTTTGAGATAAATCTTATCTTTTAATCCACGTTTTTCAATCTCTTCTGCCAACAATAACGCATAAGAAGAGGTAGAGCACAAAACGGTAGACCGCATATCCTGCATCATCTGTAATTGTTTGTCTGTATTTCCCGGCCCCATAGGAATCACCATGGCGCCCAGCTTCTCAGCGCCATTTTGGAAACCGATTCCGGCCGTCCAAAGTCCATATCCCGGTGTGATCTGAATCCGGTCCTTCTCTGTAATTCCTGCCGTCTCATAACAGCGTGCAAACATAATCGCCCAGTCATCCACATCTTTCGCTGTATATGGGATGATGACCGGAATTCCTGTTGTTCCTGACGAAGAATGAATACGAACGATTTTCTCTTCCGGAACAGTCATAAGCCCCAGCGGATAAGCTTCTCGCAAATCATTTTTTTCCGAAAATGGAAGCTTTTCAAAATCTTCCTGAGAGGAAATTTCTGTAATTTCAGCTTCTTCCAGCTTCCTTCCATAGAAGCTTCCCGCCTGTCGCAGCGCCTTGATCTGCTTGTTGACCTGCTCTATCTGTACTGTTGAAATCTGCATTATCTTTCCTCCTCTTTCCTATATTCTTTTGCACATTCTAATGCTCTAAAATTCAGTTCATGGAATTTTTCCGGAACTTTCTTTCGAATAATATCTTTCAATTCTTCTTCGGTAATCCCCAGTGCTCCGCTAAAAACAGCAACTCCAAGAAGAAATACATTCAATCCTTTGGTAGTGCCGATTTCCTGACAAGCTTTTTCAGTATCTGTCATAACCAGATTTGGCACCTTCAATGCCAGATAATCCAGCATTTCTTTTCCCTGATACGTAGTTCCTGTAAGTGCCGCCATCACCGGCATCACTTCTTTCGCACTCACGATCATCTGTCCATTTTCTTTCAAATATGGAAGCATCCTGACTGCTTCCCCAGGTTCAAACGCAAGAATCATGTCCGCTTCTCCCTCTCCGATCATGGGTGTTTGGATTCCTTCTCCTATTCGAATATGGCTGAACACGCTTCCTCCGCGCTGTGACATTCCAATCGTCTCGGCACTCATGACCGGAAGCCCTTTTTCCATTGCCACAGAAGAAATCAGCTTCGAGGCAAGAACTGTTCCCTGTCCTCCAACCCCGCAAAGAATAATATTTTTATTCATACCGGTCACCTCCTGTTATTGCCTGAACCGGACATACCTGCATGCAGATTCCACATCCTGTGCAGAGCGAAGCATCGATCTGCACCTGTCCTTCTTTTAGAATAATTGCCGGACATCCAAGCTCACGAATACATTTCTTACATCCAATACAAGTCTTTTCTTTCACATGCAGTGCCTTGTTTGGTTTCGTGACCGCAATACAAGGTGCTTTGAAAATAATGGCTTTCACGCCTGGTTTTGACACTGTCTCTTTGACACATGATATTGCCTGTGCAAGTTCGAACGGATTTGCCGTCTCTACAACTTCGACTCCAATTCCGTGAAGCACGGCTTCGATATTTATCTTCTGTACAATTTCCCCCATCATCGTATATCCGGTTCCCGGATGCGGCTGATGACCGGTCATGGCTGTTGTCGAATTATCTAAAATAACCACAGTCAAATTAGCCTGATTATACACTGCGTTCACGATACCGGTAATAGCAGATGCAAAAAATGTAGAATCTCCTACAAAAGCAAAGCAGAAAGTATCCGGTTCTATCTTGCCGATTCCCTGTGCAATATTGATTCCGGCGCCCATGCAAAGGCAGGTATCCACCATATCCAGCGGCATGGCATTTCCCAGAGTATAGCACCCGATATCTCCGCAAAATACGCTCTTCTTTCCTTTCATTGCCTGCTTTACGGCATAGAAAGAAGCGCGGTGCGGACATCCTGCACAAAGTACCGGAGGACGAATCGGAAGCTGCGGTGCATCTGACAATACATTCTGTTTCTCTATCTCTTTTCCGATAAATTCATAGATATTCTGTTTCACACTCTGTCTCGTATTCTCTCCTGCCCGCTTTACATGGTGAGACATTTTTCCATAGATTTTTACGGAGAGATGATATTTTCCGCAAACGCGGAGCAGCTCTCTTTCCAGAAACGGATCCAGTTCTTCAATACAAAGTACCTCTTCCAGTCCTGAAAGGAAGGCAAGTGCAAGCTTTTCCGGAAATGGAAACGGTGTTCCAATCTTCAGAAGACTGACATCCTCTATTTCCCTTAACGTTTCTGACACATAAGCATAACTTACTCCGGAAGTTGCGATTCCCTTTTTCGCTCCGGTTGCTTCTACTATTTGATTTCCATGATAAGCAGAAAAATCATCTGCCATCTGCTCATTTCTTTCTTCTATATTCAGGTGATTTTGGTAAGAAAGCTTTGGGAAAATCACCCAGCGCTTCGTATCTCTGACAAATCCCTCCGGAATATGTACTGCATATTCTCCTGGTTCTTTTATATCCACTGCCGCATATCCATGGCAGACTCTTGTTGTCGGACGTAAAAATACCGGGGTGTGATATTTTTCTGAATATGCAAAAGCCTCCTGAATCATCTCATAAGCTTCCTGTACCGAAGAGGGATCAAAGCATGGTACCTTCGAAAATGCCGCAAATGTTCTGGTATCCTGCTCAGTCTGTGAAGAAATCGGACCCGGATCATCTGCAACAAGGATCACAAAACCGCCCTTCACACCAACATACTCCAGACTCATAAGCGGATCTGCTGCCACATTTAATCCTACTTGTTTCATTGTCACCAGCACTCTTGCACCAGAATAAGCTGCTCCTGCTCCAAGTTCCAGTGCTGCCTTTTCATTTACCGACCATTCAACATAAATGTCAGCATTTCTTCTCTTCGCAACCGTTTCCAACACTTCCGTAGAAGGTGTTCCCGGATACCCTGCCACTACATTCACTCCGGCAGCAATCGCTCCCATGGCAATGGCTTCATTTCCCATCAAATATTCTCTTCGCAAATCAATCACCTCTGATTTCTCACTTACCTATAACATTCTCTCTTATGTTTATCCGAAAATTCCTCCGATAAAAACATAAGAAACCAGATACATAATTGTCGAAGCAAGGAAGACACCGCATACAATTGCTCCGAACGCTTTCTTCTTATCCATTCCCAATAGCGCTACGATCAGTGAACCAGTCCACGCGCCTGTTCCTGGAAGCGGAATTCCGACAAAGAGTAACAATCCCCAAAATTCATATTTCTCAATTTTGTCTTTTTTCTTCATTGCCTTTTTTTCCAGTTTTTCCACCAGCGGGCGGAAATATTTTGTTCCGCGCATCCAGTCAAAAATCGGGCAGATCAATAACAAAATAAACGGAATCGGAAGAAGATTGCCGACAATACATAAAGGCATGGCAACATTCACCGGCACATCAAGAAATGCAGGCCCGGCTGCCAAAAGTCCTCCTCTAAGCTCCAAAATCGGAAAAAGGGAAATGATGAATACTACTAATTCCTTTGTTACCTTTCCCCCTAAACTGACAACAAACCATTCAACTAACTTCTCTGTCATACTTATACTCCTATTTATTCATATACTTTTTCAAAAAGGCGAATAATTCTTCCATCTCCTCGTGTGTTCCGATTGTCACACGCATATAATTTTTGATTCGTTCCTGATTCCAGTAACGCACATAGATTCCGGCTTCTTTCATAGCACGGAACAACTCTCCGGCATCATAGTCCGGATGAGACACAAACATAAAATTTCCACCTGGTTTTGGAAATACAAATCCAAGTTCCGCAAATTTCTCTGCTGCCCAGTCCCTTGTTTCAATAATTTCTCCAACTACTTTTTCAAAATATGTTTTATCCTTTACCGCTTCCACACCATATGCCAGTGAAGTTTTGTTCATCGTATAAGAATTAAAAGAATATTTTGCATCATTTAAATATTTAATCAGCAGCGGACTTGCAATCGCATATCCGATACGCATTCCCGCCATAGACCGGGCTTTGGAAAATGTCTGTGTAATAATCAGATTTTCATATTTGTCAAGCAGAGACATTGCAGATTCTCCTGCAAAATCAATATATGCTTCATCCACAATCACAATGACATCCTGATTGTGTCTGAGAATGTCTTCTACAAATTCCAGATTTTCATAAATGGAAGTTGGCGCATTCGGATTTGGAAAAATCACACCTCCATTTTCCTCATAATAATCTTCTTTTCTGATGCGGAAATTCTCATCCACCGGCTTACACTCGTATGGGATACGATAGAGATCTGCCCAGACTTTGTAGAACGAATATGTAATATCCGGGAAGAAAATCGGTTTCTTTGAATTAAAAAATGTCAAAAAACACATTGCAAGCACATCGTCTGATCCAACCCCGACAAAGACCTGATCTTTTCCCACATGATAATAATCTGCAAGTGCTGATACAAGACTGTCAGAGGTTGGATCCGGATATAAACGCAGAGAATCCATCTGTGTTTCCATTTCTTTCATAGCAGAAAGTACCCCCGGCGCCGGCGGATATGGGTTTTCATTCGTATTTAATTTGATTACCTTTGTCTGTGGCTGTTCTCCCGGAACATATGGTTCCACGCGTCTGATATTTTTTTCAAATTCTTTCATGTTCTTTTCCAGTCTTTATTTATACTCTTCCGCCAGTTCTTTAAATTTTGGCAGTGAATTTACAATTGTTTCATAGGCAACACAATATGCAATTCTGACATATCCGGAACATCCGAAAGAGCTTCCCGGAACGATCAGAATGTTGTGTTTCTTTGCTGCATTACAGAATGCTTTATCGTCTTCAATCGGAGCTTTCACGAATAAATAGAATGCGCCCTGTGGTTTTACACACTCAAATCCTAATTCTGTCAGCCCATTGTAAAGTGTCTCACGATTTCTGTCATAGAAAGAGATATCTGTCTTTTCATTCAAACATTTTGCAACTACCTTCTGCTGAAGTGTCGGCGCATTTACAAATCCTAAAATACGATTTGCCACATTAGCCGCTGCGATCACCTTTTCGCTGTCTGATACTTCATCCGGAATCACAAGATATCCGATACGCTCTCCCGGAAGGGAAAGTGATTTGCTGTAAGAATATCCTACGATTGTATTCGCATAGTATTTTGTTAAATACGGAACTTCCACGCCATCGTATGCAAGTTCTCTGTATGGTTCATCCGAGATCAGGTAAATCTCTGTTCCGAATTCTTTCTGCTTTGCTTCCATAATAGCAGCCATCTTCTGAATCGTTTCCTCTGAGTATACAACTCCAGTCGGATTATTCGGTGTATTCACAATAACAGCCTTTGTCTTCGGAGTGATTTTTTCCTCAAATTCATCTAACTTCGGCTGAAAATCAACTGTATTTGGTGAGATTGCAACCAACACTCCGTCAAAATTATTCGTATAACTTCTATATTCACCAAAATATGGAGCAAAAGTAATCACTTCATCACCCGGATTTAATAATGTCTTCAAAATGACATTCAGTCCGCCTGCGGCGCCGACTGTCATGGTAATATTCTTTGCTGCAAATTTGGTTCCAAAGCGTTCATTCAAAGACTCTGCAACAGCCTGACGCACTTCTTCATATCCGGCATTACTGTTTGTATAGCCATGAAGCACCAGAGAATCTTCTTCCTGCAAAAGTTCCATAATTGCATCCTTCACTGCTGCAGGTGCAGGTACATTCGGATTTCCAAGGCTGAAATCATACACATTTTCCGGTCCATATATCTTGGCCAGACGAGTACCTTCTTCAAACATTGCACGGATTGCGGAACTATTTGCTACCATACCTTCCATCTTTTTTGAAATCATATTATTTTTCTCCTTCGTAAGTATCTAATTTACAAGTTACAAATCCTTTTTCTATCAAAAATGCCGGGTGATAAGAAAGCTTTGCCTTTCTCAGTCCTTCCAGCCCCATATCCTCTTCTCTGTTGACATATTCATATTTCCCAAGCAATTCGTTCTGGACAAACTGCTGATTAATCAACGGATATGTTCCCTGGATATCAGCAAATGCTTTTTCGATATGCACGATAAACGTTTTCTCACAGGCCCTTTCACCTACACAGAATGCTACAACTTCCCCGTCAATTCTAAGAAGACCTCCACGGAAATGTAGTTCCTCATAATAAGTCAATGATTTTTCCGCAACGATGATTTCCGCCATCTGCTCTTCTACATCTTCCGCTTCTTCCTTTTGCAAATACCATTTATGCAGCATCTCGATACATTCTGTCACATTTTCTTTAGAAATCGGCTCATATTCCCATCTTTCCTCATATGCAGCACGCAACCTGTTGATATGATTGCGTTTTGCCTGATATTTTTTCCCCGCAAGCATGGCAAGCTTTTCTACTTCATAGACATAATCTGCATCGTCTCTTTCATATTCTATCTCGAAAATATTGGGAAACCAGGATTCCAGTTTTGCAAATTCATCTTCTGTCACCACATAAAACTGAAGCTTTTCCCCTTCCTCTCGGGTCATTTTTAAAAGTTCTATAATAACTGCTCTGACATCTTCCTCTTCTCCTATCGGAAATGCCAGCCGATACGGTGTTTCTTCTGTTCTGGTTCGAAGTAACAGAACATTTTTATAGATCATGAATTCTACTTTGTAGAAATCACTCCAGAGAATCACATTTCCTACCGATCTTGCACAATTTGCTCCGGGAAATCTATACATATAAGAAGAAATGAGTTCCCAGTCTTTTATTTCAGGTTTACGAAACTGTTCTAACATATACTCCTCCAATTATATTTTTTCAGTATACCATACTCTTCTTAATTTTTTAACCTGTCTATTTTAACCTGATTACAAATACCGGAAGAGGTGGATCATTTTTTCGATTAAAATAACTGCTGATGATAACCAGCCACCGTTTCGCATCCAATTCTTTCAGATAAGAAAGGATTGCTTCTTTTTCTTCATATCCAGTATCTTTCCCACTGTAAATACAAAGATTCATAATTCCGCCAACTTTCAAAAGTGTAAGTGCCTGCTCTATCGCCGGCAGGCTGGTACTGCTCTTTGTGGCAATCGAATGATCACCGCCCGGAAGATATCCGAAGTTAAATATGATTGCTGTAACTTCTTCATTCACATATTGCGTCATTTTCTCGTGCCCATCCAGAATCAGTTCTGCTCTTTGAAGCAATTCCTTTTCTTCCAACCGCTGCCTGGTATTTTCCAGTGCCATCTCCTGAATATCGAAAGCATACACTCTACCTGATCCGCCCACCATTTCGCACAGGAATTCCGTATCATTTCCATTTCCCGCAGTGGCATCGATACAAAGGTCGCCTTCTTTGATATAATCTTTTACAAAATGATGACAAAATTCTGTAATCTGAAAACGATTTCTCATTTTTCTCTCTCCTACAAGTGCATGTGATACAAGGATTCGTAAATTCCTTTCTTCGCAAGAAGTTCTTCGTGACTTCCTTCTTCCTCGATTCCATTATCTGTCAAAACTAAAATGCGCTGTGCATTGCGAATCGTTGTCAGTCTATGCGCAATTACAAAAGTTGTTCGATTCTTTGCAAGATTTTCCAGTGATTTCTGTACCACTTTTTCACTCTCGTTATCAAGCGCCGATGTGGCTTCATCAAAGATCAGAATCGGCGGATTCTTAAGGAATACTCTGGCAATGGAAAGTCTCTGCTTTTGTCCTCCGGAAAGTTTCACACCTCTCTGCCCGATATCTGTATCATATCCGTCCGGAAATGCCATGATAAATTCATGTGCATTTGCATTTCTCGCAGCCATAATTACCTCTTCATCGGTAGCCTCCGGCTTACCATATCGGATATTCTCCATAATCGTTCCGGCAAATAAATATACATCCTGCTGTACAATTCCGATATTATTACGCAAATCATTTAATTTGATATCCCGAACATCTATACCGTTTACAAGAACCGCACCCTCTGACACCTCATAAAATCTTGGAATCAGACTGCAAAGCGTTGTTTTTCCAGCTCCTGACGGACCCACAAGTGCGACATATTCTCCCGCATTTACCTTTAAGTTCACATGATTCAGCACCGCATCCTGTTCTTCTTCATAACGGAAAGAAACATCTCTGAATTCGATTTCTCCATCCAGTTTATCCACAGAAACTGCATCCTCTTTGTCTGCGATATCCGGTGCAATGGATATGATTTCGAGAAAACGTTCAAAGCCTGTGTAGCCATTCTGAAACTGTTCCGCTGAGTTGACCAGCTTCTTTACAGGTTCTGTAAAGTTATTAATATAAAGTAAAAACGTGATCAGATCTGTCACATCCACCTTTCCCTGTGTAAGGAAACTGGCACCTGCAAGAAGGACAGCAACCGTCACCAGTGTAGTCATCGCATTTAAACCAGAATGATACATTCCCATGTACAAATAACTTGTTCTTTTCGCTTTCACGAAATTGTTATTCCCTACATTGAACTTCTTCATCTCTTCCTTTTCATTCGCAAAGGATTTGACGACTCTGATTCCGGATAAACTGTCTTCAATCTGGCTGTTGATATCTGCAATCTTTGCACGGTTCTGCGCAAAGGCTTTTTTCATCTTCTTATTATAATAGACCGCAAAGATCAGCATCACCGGTACAAATGCAAATGCAACCAATGTCAATTTCACATTTACATTTACAAGAATCATAAAAGAACCTACCAATTTAATGATCGATATCAAAACATCTTCCGGTCCATGGTGCAGAAGTTCGCTGATGTCAAACAAGTCGCTAGTTACTCTGGAAAGCAGATGACCGACTTTCTGATTATCATAAAATGCAAATGTCAGTTTCTGATAATGACCGAAAATATCTCTTCTCATATCCGCTTCCATTCGCGCACCCATCATATGTCCAAAATATGCAATATAATAATTACATGCAAACTCTACCAGGACGAGCCCCAGAAGTACCATTCCCAACTTCACGATCGTCTGTCCCGCTGTCGCTGTCTCATAATAAACAACCTCACTTGTAATAAATCTGACAATCAACGGAATAATAAGCGTTACAACGGCTCCTAATATTGCAAAAAACAAGTCACTGAAAAATAAGAATTTGTATGGTTTATAGTATGCAAAAAGTTTTTTAAGTTTTTCCCACATAATTTTCTTTTCCTCTCTTTTTCCTTTTCTTTTGTCATTATTTTATTATAAATCGAATTCAAAATATATCAAGCTATTATTTCTCATATCCGTAAACAAGAAAAAACTGCTATAAAAAGCAGTTCATTCTATTTCATTATACATTATTCATTTGCTCCGTAAAAACATGAAAAAATAAAAGTTTAAAATATCAATTGCACCATTATCATATAACAGACCGTCCCACTTATAATACTTAGAGAAGTATTTCTCTTCCAAATTTGTAACCCAATAACCACCACGCAGGCAATCAGTTCCGGCAGTCCATGTGGCGCTTCTGTCAAAGAGACCCCTTTTAAGCAGAACACGACTAACATTCCCATAATCGCAAATGGAAGGACTTTCCCCAGATAATTAATAAATCCCGGTGTCTGTTTGTCATTTCGGAAAATCCAGAAAGGCAGAAAACGAATACAAATTGTAACAATTGCAATGATGACAATTAACAAGATGGAATGTAAATTATTCATTGGTAATGCCCTCCTTTTTTCTCATGCCTGCCAGCACACAAGTAATTAAGATCATCGCAGGAATCAGGAAACGATCACTGCCAAAAATCACAAGACAAAGCACGGAAGACACCACTCCTGTAATGGCAGCGAAATGATTCTTAGTAGATAACCACTGTTCCACAAATACAGTCAAAAACAGCGCAGTCAGTGCAAAGTCAATTCCTTCTGTACTGATCGGAAGTACCGATCCTAAAATGGACCCGATGATACTCCCTGTAATCCAGTACAAATAATCAAATAAAGATACAAAAAAGTAATAGGTTGATGCATCCCCTGACTTTTCCACAGCATCACTACAAACAAGCGAATATGTCTCATCTGTCAACGTAAAAATTAGAAAATTTTTCTTCTTCTGATTCTTATATTTATCAACCATCGAAATACTGTAAAATAAATGTCTCGCATTAACTGCCAGTGTTGTGAGTGCCGCAGTAAGTAGCGATACCCCGCCCGTAAGCAGATCAATAGCCACATATTGCATCGAGCCGGCATAAATTCCTGCACTCATTGCAAATGCCCACAGAACACCAAAGCCTCTGGACCTGAGCACCATTCCAAACCCAATCCCCAGTACAAGATATCCTGCCATAACAGGAATTGTCGCAATAAATGCATTTCTAATTTTGTGAATCATATGCCTTTTCCTCCTGTTTATCTTACTCCCAACTGCCAGAATGCCACTGCACTGGCGGCCGCCACATTCAAAGAATCTACCCCGTGAGACATTGGAATACGCACGGTATAATCACACGCTGCAATCGTCTTCGGAGCCAGACCGTCCCCTTCCGTCCCCAGCACAATTGCCAGTTTGTCTTCTTCCATGATTCGTTCGTCATCAATACTGACGGAATCGTCACTTAATGCCATTGCGGCAGTCTTAAATCCTAATTCCTGTAATATTGAAATTCCCGATTGTTCTTTTAAGTCTCTCTCTTCTAAAAAGGTCCATGGTATCTGAAAAACTGTACCCATACTGACTCTGATTGCACGCCGATACAAAGGATTACTGCATCCTGATGTCAGTAACACTGCATCCATATTCAGTGCTGCTGCAGAACGGATGATCGCACCCACATTCGTTGGATTCATCACATTTTCCAAAACAGCAATTCGCTTTGCATCCCGGCACACGTCTTCCACACTCGGCATTTTTTTGCGCCTCATTGCACACAAAGCACCTCGGGTAAGCGCAAATCCGGTCAATTGTGTCAAAACCTCAAACTCAGCAGTATACACCGGTATTTTTCCACATCGCTCTATGATTTCCCTGGCCTCTCCTGTAAGATATCTGGTTTCCACCAGAAGGGAAACCGGATCATACCCGGCATCCAAGGCTCGTTCAATTACCTTGGGACTCTCCGCGATAAACATTCCTTCTTCCGGATGGTCACGGTTTAATAATTGTGCTTCCGTCATACGGGCATACACATCCAATTCCGGATGGTCAAAATCTGTTATCTTGATAAAATTTGTCATACCTCTTATTCCTTTATAATATTTTTACTTCCTATATAAGTGGCAAAGAAATATCCTCCATAAACCAATACCAAAAATACAGCAGTCGCAATCACAGACGGAAGCATCTCTCTTACCGCAACCTGAACAGAAATCAGCTTCAATGCAAACTGTATTCCAAATACCGAATGAAGAATTGCCAGAAGAAGAGGCACAATAAAGAAAATTCCAATCTGCTTGAAAAGTGCCTGATCGATCATTTTCTCATCCATTCCGATCTTTCGAAGAATCGTGTAACGCTGTCTGTTATCCGAATTTTCTGTAAGCTCTTTTAACGCGAGGATTGCCGAGCTTGCAATCAGGAAGGTGATTCCCAGATAAATCGCAATAAAAGTAATAATCGTGGCAACTCCTTTACTGGATTCTATGACAGATATCTTGGTCAAACCATTTAGTTCAATCTGGTTTTTGTTAAGGTTATCCAGGAGTTCTGATTCTCCTTCATTTACAAATATCTGTTCAATTTCCTTTTTTTCAGCCTGATTCTCCGCATTATAATTTGCCATTAAATAATGCTGATATTCCTTTACATTTTCTGAAAAAACACTCTGATCCGGAACAATCATAGCTCCTGTATTCGTATGACTGCTCGAAATCAAAAGATAGCCTTCCTGGCATTCGGTATATTTTGCATGATAAACCTTTCCACCAAATGGAATCTCATTTCCATTTTTAAGCGCCTGGTTTCTGAGATTTACCATATTGTTAAAATTACACAGTACGATATATTCATCGTCTTCCAGTTCATATTCTTTCATTCCATACAGCCTTGCGATTCTGTTATAATCCGATATTTTTATCAACTCTTCCGCTGTATTATATCGAAGCATAGGAAACTGCTCTTTCGCACTATCCAGAATACTTCTCAGAGAATCCTCCCACGTCCAGTCCTCTGTTTTATAAGTAGTTACCTCCTCTACATCTGTCAGAAGCTTCATATTCAGTCCATTTTCCTCTAACGTTTCACTGACAGATTTTCTAGAGTCCTGAATTTGACTTTCTGAATACGCTCCATCATCTGGCAGGTCTGCATCCTTATACAAATTAATATCAACAGGGGTCAATTTTTCCATATCCTCTGTCAAAACATGATTGAGCGACAACGCGGAAGATAATACTGATATTGTCATAAACAGAAGCAAACAAATAATGGTCATACTTAGAACTGTTGTGTTGATCCGATTATGAATCTGTCTAAGGACAAACAGATTCGCACCTTTCAGATATGTGCTTTTTTTCATCTGTACCAGCTTGAGTGCCAGTCCTGACACCGACCAGAAAATGAAAAATGTGGAAGCAACTCCCATAATGATCGGAATCCCCAATTTGTCAATTGTGTCAAGCTTTTGAATGCCGGCTGTCACCAGATAATATGCATATCCCAGCGTCACTGCAGCTACTAAAAATACCAATACACAAATCACCGGATTTTTTATTTTCACTTTTTCATTCTTCTTTGCAGCACTAAGAAGATCGATTAATTTATATCTGGAAATAATAACTACATTGAATACCATCACAGCAGCATACATCACACCAAAATATAAACAGGTCTTCACACATGCCGCTTCCGAAAAAACAAACTGATATTCACTCATATCTGCTTCAAACAATTTAGCCACCAGAATAGACATCAACTGTGATCCAAAAATCCCGATCACTAATCCAACTCCAAGAGACAGTAATCCAATCAAAAATGTCTCACCAAGCAGAATGCCGGAGATCTGCCGTTTTCCCATTCCCAATGTCATGTAGAGTCCAAATTCTTTTTTTCGTCTTTTAATCAGGAAATTATTGGCATACACAATCAAAAATCCCAGGATCAAAGCCACAAAAATGGATACGAATTGAATCATACTCAACATCAGTTTGATAATTTCCCTTGTGGAGCTGCTCACAACAAGCATTGCTTCCTGACTATCCAGAGAATTAAAGATATAAAAAATCGCTACCCCCAAGATCAAAGTAAGAAAATAAATCGTATAATCTTTGATGCTCTTCTGGATGTTTTTTACTGACATACTAAATAATTTCATTCAGTTCACCTCCCAGAAGTGTTACGACATCTATGATTTTCTCAAAGAATTCCTGTCTGCTCTCTCCGCCTTTCATCAGCTCGTTAAAAAGCTTTCCATCCTTGATTAATAAAATTCTGTCCGCATAACTTGCAGTAAAAGCGTCATGAGTTACCATCAGAATCGTTGCATTCATTGTCTGATTTAGTACCTCCATATTCTCCAGAAGCTGCCTTGCTGACCTTGAATCTAAGGCACCCGTCGGTTCGTCTGCAAGAATCAGTTTCGGATTTGTAACAATCGCTCTTGCAGCAGCAATTCTCTGCTTTTGTCCTCCTGATACCTGATACGGATATTTTCCGAGGATGTCTGTAATCCCAAGACGTCCTGCAATTTGTCTTACTCGTTTATCAATCTCTGATGGTTTTACATTCTGAATCGTCAGTGCCAGGGCCACATTTTCGTAAGCAGTAAGGGTGTCCAGCAGATTAAAATCCTGAAAAATAAATCCTAATTCTTCTCTTCGAAACTGATTCAGCGCATTTCCTTTTAACCGGGTAATATCCATTCCATTGATCATAATATGACCTGCTGTAACCTTATCGATCGTGGAAATACAATTAAGAAGTGTCGTTTTTCCACTTCCACTTGCTCCCATGATCCCCACAAATTCGCCTTCATCCACGGAAAAACTAATATGATCAATCGCCTTGGTAAGATTTGATTTATTTCCGTAATACTTTTCGATTTCCTTTACTTCTAACACATGTTCCATATGATGTATCCTCCTTTTTGTTTACATCATACAATTTTACTTCCTTCGCAGCCATTGATACAGCTTACGATAAACTTACAATAATGTAAGATTCGCTCCATTTACGATCTTAAAGAAAAACTTCCTTTGGGAAAAATGATTCGAACCAGACAGCCCTGACCTTCTTCTGACACAACCTCTATCCCATGTCCCAGTTTATCACAAAGCTTTTTGCATAAATAAAGCCCGATACCAGTGGATTTTTTCCCAATTCTACCATTACTTCCGGTAAATCCTTTTTCAAACACTCTTGCGACTTCTTCTTTCTTTATGCCAATTCCATTATCCTTAACGCAGAAAATCATTCGTTCTTTTCCTTCTTTCGCATAGAAGCGAATCACAGAATCCTCCGCTTTCTTGTACTTGATACTGTTCACAATAATCTGATTTAAAATAAACTGACACCATTTTGCATCTGTGTAAACAGTCTGTTCCATTGGTTCGACCTCTATCCGAATCTTTTTACGAATCAAACTTTGTCTATTTTTCCTGATTGCTTCATTTACCATATTTTGCAGCCTGCACTCCGTAACAAAATAATCTTTATTCGCATGATTGCTTCTGGCATAATAAAGCACTTGTTCTATATATTGCTCAATCTCTGTCAGTTCTTCTTCGATACTCTTTGTAATTTCATTTCGATTATTCTCGATCATCATTTTTGAAGTCGCGATAGGAAGCTTAATTTCATGAATCCAAAGTTCAATATATTCTTTATACTCCTCCTGCATGCGTTTGTATTCATTCACTTTTTCCGTCATGGATTTATTCACATCATGCAAAATATCACAAAGAAGTTCTTCCTCCATGTATTCGGTTCGTGGAAGCATCTCCATAATCAGATACTTTTCCTCAAGTTCCGTCAGATTTCTTTCCACCTCATCGTAAAATTCCTTTTTGGAACGATACTCTAACCATACTCCCAGGAAAAACATAAGCAAAATGCTCACTGCCAGATACATCCGTACAAGCACATGTACCGGATAAACGAGCAGAAAAATTTCTCCTGTCACTATGGCAAAGACCAGCAGCAACAGTATTTTCCATCGATCTTTTAAATATCGTCTATAGTTCATGATGTCTTCTCCTTTTATAAGGACAAACTATATCCCTGTCCTCTCTTTGTCACAATAATCTCCTCCAGACCGATTTCTTCCAGCTTTTTTCGAATTCTCGTGACATTTACCGTTAAAGTATTATCATCTATGAATGCATCACTGTCCCACAATTCATTCATAATCTCCTCTCTGGAGACGATATTTCCTTTATTCTTTATCAAACATTTCAAAATTTTCAGTTCATTGGATGTAAGTTCTACAATTTTCTCATCTTTCTCAATCCGACTTTTTGACAAATTCAACACGAACATGCCAAAATCCATCTTTTCCTGCATGACAAAATTATTTGTTCTTTTCAGAACCCCCTTATTTTCGCGAGAAGGATCTGCGTATTAAACGGCTTTGTCACATAATGATCCGCACCATAATACATCGATAACAACTCATCCATCTCACTATCCCTACTGGTGATCATAATGACAGGAATATCTGATATCTTCCGGAACTCTTTGAGAATATATTCTCCATCTACATTTGGAAGATTAATATCCAACAAAATTAAGTTGGTGTCTTCCCGTAACATATCTTCCAATGTCTGCTCAAAATGTTCAAGTCCACATGTCTGATACCCATTCCGGCTCAGGAAAATTTCCAATTCATGTCTTAATTTTTCATCATCTTCTACAATTAATATTTTCTGCATATCTGCTCTCCATACTTTTATATATCCTCAAGCCTTGCGGCTGAGATTTACACCACAAAATTAGGCATGTAATTTCCTGCTAATACGCCCAAAGCGTCTACACTATTCATTATATAGTAGACAAGTTGTTTCCACAACCGCTTTTTCTCCACTCAAAAAGGTCCACCGGACCTTTTTATCGCATGCTTGGCAACGCAAAAATGCCCTACATCAGTCACTGAAACTGATATAGGACACCTTATTTTTTATCTTATCTTTGGATTTTCAAACTTTCACGAAAATTAAGCCAGTCTCTCTAATCTACTCATCCTGCATATTTGCAAGCTTTGCAGCCTGATCCGCCGCAATCAGACTGTCGATCACTTCATCGATATCTCCGTTAAGGATTGAATCTAATTTATGAAGTGTAAGTTTAATTCTATGATCAGTCACACGTCCCTGTGGGAAATTGTAAGTACGAATCTTTTCAGAACGGTCTCCTGTTCCGATCTGACTTCTTCTTGCCTCAGCTTCTGCAGACTGCTGTTTTTCCAATTCCAATTCATACAGTTTTGAACGCAACAAACGGAATGCCTTTTCCTTGTTCTGAAGCTGTGACTTTTCTGTCTGACTGTAAATGACAATTCCTGTCGGATAATGGGTTAAACGCACTGCCGAGTCTGTGGTATTGACACACTGCCCACCATTTCCAGACGCACGCATTACATCAATACGAATATCCTTCTCATCAATCACAACGTCCACGTCTTCCGCTTCCGGCATGACTGCCACGGTAATTGTTGAAGTATGGATACGTCCACCGCTTTCTGTTTCCGGAACACGCTGTACACGATGAACACCGCTTTCATATTTCATACGAGAATATGCACCCTGTCCCGTGAGCATAAATACGACTTCCTTGAAACCGCCGATTCCATTTTCATTCAAAGAAATAATCTCCGTTTTCCAACGTCTGCTGTCTGCATAATGTACATACATACGATAAATTTCTGCTGCGAAAAGAGCTGCTTCATCTCCTCCTGCACCTGCACGGATTTCTACAATAACGTTCTTATCATCGTTAGGATCTTTTGGAAGTAGCAGAATCTTGAGCTCTCTTTCTAATTCTTCTACACGCTTTTTCGAATCGTTCAATTCTTCTTTTGCAAGCTCTTTCATCTCTTCATCCGTTTCTTCTTCTAACATAAGCAAACTGTCTTCGATATTCTGCTTGCAGCTTTTATATTCTTTATATGCTTCAACGATCGGTGTCAGATCGTTCTGTTCTTTCATTAATTTGCGGAAACGTGCCTGGTCATTCACCACATCCGGTTCCTGTAATTCGCCCATAATCTCTTCAAAACGGATGAGCAAATCTTCTAATTTATCAAACATCTTCTTTTCCTCCTGCTATTTTACCTCTTCTGATTTATTGTACACGCCACAAACAACCCGGTCAAGACCTGCGAGATCCTTTTCTGTCCGGATTTCTTCAAATCCGACTTCTTTCAGAAGTGCTTCCACCGGTGCGCTCTGGTCATGTCCAATTTCCAAGTATATCCCTCCGCCCTTCTTCAAAAAGCGGGGACTTTCTTTTGCTAAAATTTTATAAAAATAAAGGCCGTCTTCCTTTCCATCTAATGCAGAAAACGGATCATATAACCGCACCTCAGCCTCCAGGCTTTCAATTACTTTCGTCGGTATGTAAGGCGGATTAGATACAATCATATCGTATGTTCCGGTTATACCTGAAAACATATCCGTCTGCACAAATCTTAGATCTGTCTGCATTTTTTCTGCATTTTTCCTGGCCATCTCAAGTGCCTTCGCTGACACATCTGCCGCCGTGCACTGAATCTGTGGATTTCGGACTTTCAGGCTAACTGCGATACAACCGGAACCGGTACACATATCCAATACATCAGCACATCCGCCAAAGGATCTGCGTATCTGCTTTTCCGCTTCCAGTACCAGAAGTTCGGTATCCTGTCTTGGAATCAGCACGTGTTCATTTACCAGAAACTCCAGACCCATAAATTCCTGCACGCCAGTCAGGTGCTGGAGCGGAATTCTCTCTGCCCTTTTTTCGATCAGTTTAAAATATCGTTCTTCCTCTTCCGGTTGCATCTGAAAGATTCCATCTACAAAAAATCTGGTGCGCGACATTCCCGTCACAAACTCCATCAAAAGCCATGCATCAACTGTCGCATCTTCCACCCCATGTTCTGTTAAAATGATTTTTCCTTCTTGATTTGCTTCCTGGTATGTCACTTTTATCCCTCTTCCTGATAATTATGATAGGTACGCAGGAACTCTTTCCAGTCAAAGACCGCCTCCACAGATGCAATCGCTACCTCTATCATAGAATCATCTGGTTCCTTCGTTGTAAGATGCTGCAGCCAAAGTCCCGGTTTACTTAACATGCACACAACCGGATTCGTACTTCTCCCTGCCCATTTGATCAGCTCATAAGAAATCCCTGCAATCACAGGAAGCAGCGCAATACGAATAACAACTCTCATAATTACCGACTCTGCTTTCACAAAAAACAAAAGTACAATTCCCACAATCATAACAAACAGCATAAAACTGGTTCCACATCGCTTATGTTCTTTGGAACTCTTACGAACATTTTCCACTGTAAGCGGAAGCCCACTCTCAACACAATTGATACATTTATGTTCTGCTCCGTGGTACTGATATAACCGCTTAATGTCTTCCATGAGTGAGAGTCCTGCGACATATCCCACAAAAATAGCGATTCGAATAATTCCTTCAATAATCAGCCTGACCGTATAAGATTTCACCCACCGTTTTAACAGGTCTGATAAGAAATAAGGAAGAACCATAAAAAGGCCAATTGCCAAAACAAAAGATAAAATCATGGTAATTCCCATAAAAATATTTTCCTTTTTCTGTTCCTTGCGTGCCTCTTCTTCTGACTTAACCACTTTCTCTTCCTCTTCAAAAAAGCTGGATGACCAGGTCAAAGTCTTCATTCCCAGCACAAGTGAATCTATAAAATTAAATACTCCTCTGATAAATGGAATCTGCGTAAGCTTCTTCCATTTTCCAGTAACACTCTCAAAGGTGTCCTTCATTGTCTCGATCTCACCGTCAGGTTTTCTCACAGAAACGGCATACACGTCCTGATTTTTCATCATCACGCCTTCGAGAACAGCCTGACCTCCAATATTGGATGATCTCATACTTATTTCTCCTCATTTATAAACGGCTGCATATGCAGCAAACAATATTTTCATGTAAAAGAAGAGGCTGAGATTTTAAAATCTCAGCCTGAAGCATTCTTAAATAATAATTACTTAATTCCGTATTTCTTGTTAAACTTGTCAACACGGCCACGAGCCTGAGTAGCTTTCTGCTGTCCTGTGTAGAATGGATGACATTTTGAACAAACTTCCACGTGAATAGATTCATTTGTAGAACCTGTTACGAATGTATTTCCACAGTTGCATGTTACAGTTGCCTGATGATATGTTGGATGGATTCCTTCTTTCATGATTTTCACCTCTTCTTAATTTTATTCGTTTTACGCGTTTTCACGCGGCTAATATCTTTAAACAGCTTTGTCATTGTATCACAGATATGACAATATTGCAAGATTATTTCTAAATAAATTTCATCTTTTTCACCATTTGCACAAATTCTGCGTTCGTTTTTGTGCGGTCAAACATATTTAAAATATTATCTACTGCCTCATCTGCTTTCATGCCATTTACAGCGCGCCTTATGATATCTACGGCCTCTGATTCTTCCCTTGTGAGCAGAAGATCTTCTCTTCTTGTTCCGGATTTTGGAATATCAATGGCAGGAAAAATACGTTTCTCGGAAAGCTTTCTATCAAGAACCAGTTCCATATTACCGGTTCCTTTAAATTCTTCATAAATGACATCATCCATCTTACTTCCTGTATCTACCAGTGCTGTTGCAAGAATAGTAAGGCTTCCGCCTTCGCGCATATTTCTCGCCGCACCAAAGAAGCGTTTCGGCATGTGAAGCGCTGCCGGGTCAAGTCCACCAGAAAGTGTTCTTCCACTTGGCGGGACAACCAGGTTATACGCCCTTGCAAGTCTTGTAATACTGTCAAGAAGAATCACAACATCTTTCTTATGCTCTACCAGACGCTTTGCACGTTCAATCACCATTTCGGATACTCTTTTATGATGCTCCGGAAGCTCATCGAATGTAGAGTAAATGACTTCCACATTATTTCCTTCGATTGCTTCTTTGATATCTGTCACTTCTTCCGGACGTTCATCAATAAGTAAAATTAATAAATGTGCCTCCGGATTATTCTTGCGGATTGAGAGCGCCACTTGTTTCAGCAATGTAGTTTTACCAGCCTTTGGAGGCGATACGATCATACCTCTTTGCCCTTTTCCAATAGGGGAAATCAAATCCATAACTCGCATAGCTGTGCTGGTTTTTCCTGTTTCCAGCCGCAGTCTTTCATTTGGAAAGATTGGGGTCATGTCCTCAAAATTCCTGCGTTTTGCTGCTTCTGCCGGATGCATTCCATTAATCCTTGTCAAATAAAGCAGAGCACTGAACTTTTCTGTCTGCGTTTTTACCCTTGTATTTCCAGTCAGAATATCTCCTGTCTTAAGCCCAAACCTGCGAATCTGCGATGGAGAAACATAAACATCATCTTCTCCCGGCAGATAATTTTTAGAACGGATAAATCCAAAACCATCCGACATAACTTCCAGAATACCTGCAACCGTATTACCACTGTCAAGCTGCTCAATATCCGCAGTTCCTGCCTTTTCATTTTTTACTTCTTCTTTTGCTTCTTTTGCGCTGTCTTTTTCATCTTCTTTTAGCATTTCATCTATTAAGTCTGATTTTCTCAAAGTTGAGACACCTTTAAGACCACGAGCTTTCGCCAGTTCTTTCAACGTAGCAAGCGGTAATGTTTCATACTTTTCTCTCGTCATTTTTTCCTCCTTGATCGTGATACCATATATTTAATTTATTTATAATAAATGGGATTCCCTGTCTGACTCGACATACACATATTTAGACAAAACAAAGTATACTACATTTCTGAAAAAATGAAAAGCTTTATTTCTATTTGATTTCAAAACTTATTGATGCTATCATATATATTAATGTCACTATTTGTAAAATACAGAAACTAAGGTGTTGTTATGCATTCTTTTCATGAGCAGACAATCGTATCTTCCCCAAAACGCTGGGGTGAGAAACGTTATTATTCATTAGATTATTATTTAAAAGAAAATTACAGTGAAAAATTATATAAAATTGCATTAAACAGTGGCTGCACCTGCCCTAACCGCGACGGCACCTGTGGAACACGTGGCTGTATTTTCTGCAGCAAGGGTGGCTCCGGGGATTTCGCTGCCAGCTCTTCTTTGTCAATTCAGGAACAACTGGCACAAGGAAAAAACCTGATAAGTAAGAAATACAATGGAAATGGTTACATTGCATATTTTCAGGCATTTACCAACACATATGCTCCCGTCTCTCACCTGAGAACCATTTTCACAGAGGCAATCAAAGATCCGGAAGTCCGGATTCTTTCTATTGCAACCAGGCCCGATTGTCTGGGAGAAGATGTCCTTGCACTTTTGCAGGAACTCAATACGCAAAAGCCTGTGTGGGTTGAACTGGGCCTTCAAACCATTCACCCTGAAACAGCCACTTTCATCCGCCGAGGATATGACCTTACTGTATTCGAACAGGCCGTTCAGAAACTTGACCGCCTCGGCATTACAATCATCACACATGTGATCTTATGTCTCCCGGGTGAGACAACGGATGATATGCTCGCCACCATCGAATATTTAAATAAGCAGCCAATTCATGGAATGAAATTGCAATTGCTTCATATATTAAAACATACCGATCTTGCAGATATTTATGAAAAGAATCCATTTCCGCTCCCTGACATGGAGAGCTATTTTCAGATTCTCGGTAAATGCATCTGCCACCTCAGACCAGATATCGTCCTTCATCGTCTGACCGGTGATGGTCCGAAATCACTTCTGATTGCACCGACCTGGACAGGAAATAAGCACATGGTTTTAAACTCTATGCAAAAATATTTCCGCGAGCAGAATATCTGGCAGGGAAAAGACTTTACACCATCATAAGGAGAATTTTTATGTCTGAAACCTTTACACTCTACAAGCTGATTATTATGTACATGTTGTCGAAAGTAGATTTTCCACTTACCAATGCCCAAATATCCGGGTTCATTTTAGAAAAGGGATACACTACCTATTTTAAATTGCAGCAGGCCATCTCAGAGCTCTGTGAAGCAGAACTGATTCGTGAAGAGAATACCTACAATCGGACGCTCTATCACCTCACGGAGGATGGAGCGGAATCTATCCATTATTTCAAAAATAAGATTTCCAAACCGATTCAGGACGATATTGATCAATTTCTTCGCGAAAAGAAATATGATTTAAAAAATGAAACCTCCATAAAGGGGGATTATTATAAAAATACCGCCGGTGAATTTTCCGTAAGATGCCAGGTTCTTGAACAGCAGGAGCCTTTAATTGACCTGACACTTTCCGTTCCTTCCGAAAAAGAAGCTGAAAAAATCGCTGCCAACTGGCAGAAAAAAAACCAAAACATCTATGCTTGGCTCATGGCACAATTGTTAGAATAATCACCAGAAGTGCCAAAAGGCACGTCCCGGGATTGTATGCGGTCGCCAAAGTCTTAAGCTTGCTTAAAACTTTGGCTCGTTGTCTATACAAATCACAAAAAGCAGAAACCTTTAAGGTTCTGCTTTTTCATACTTTCCATACATTCTTGCCGCTTCCATGAACCAGTCTACTTTCTGAACGGCGGTTCCATCCGGAATATCACAGCCTGTAGTCAGATGAAATCCTTTTTCTGCCAGTCTTCCATGTGCAATACATTTCTTCACATCTGCGAAAATCTCTTCTTTTGTTCCATTTAGCATACTTTGTACCGGATCCACATTGCCCGCAATCGGAACTTCGTTTCCCAATTCCTTTGCAGCTCTTTCCATATCTACAATATTGTCCAGACTGATTTCATTTAGCTGATACTGTGCGATATATTTCCAAATACTATAAGTCTCTCCGCACATATGCAGGGAAACTTTCTTTCCTGTCTTCTCAACTGCATAATCCGTTATTTCCTTTGTGTATGGAAATACAAATCTTTCATATAACCGCGGTCCAATAAGTGCCGGATTTGCCACTGGATCTGCCATCGCAATTCCAACTCCATAAGGTGCAAATGCCACAATGCAGCTTTTCTGTGAATCTACAATCACGCGCAATAACCGATGTATCTCTTCCGGATTTCTTCTACAGTCCCGCAGCAACACTTCAATCCCTCGTAAAAATGATGCTATGGTAAATGGCCCGCCAATACTCACCTCAATCGGAACAATCTCTCCCGCTGACACGGCAAGCATTTCTGCAGCATGAAGAAAGCATTCGATTTCCGGATTGTACCTCGCCTCGACAGCTTCCATATGATCCAGTTTCGAATAATCATCTAAAACAAATTTCCCCTGCTCCGGCTCTGGAAACTGACTTGCCAGTGCATCTGCTATTCCTCTGGTATTCGGACCGATTCCAATTCGGTCATATCCAAACCTCTGATAAGACAGTAATTCCGCTTTTACCATACTCTCCGCCCGGCTCCAGTATTCTTCCTGACTCATTCCACTTATCACACATCGCATATTACCGATAAACGGAACACATGGAATCCGGTCATACTCCAGATGATTTTCATAAGCATACATTCGCTCTATCGGAGTCATCTCATCTGCAAAATGTTTTTCTGCTCGCATCATAGCTCTCCTCATTTTTCTTCGTTTTTTCTAAAGATTATCACGATTTTTTATTTCCATCAATTCTTTATTTTACTTATAGATATTTTTTATTAATACCCTCAAATATAAAAATTATCAATTTTTCATTTTCATATATAACTTCTATAATATGAATGTAAAAATCATATTAACTAGGAGGAAAAACTATGAAAAAGAAACTCTTGAGCGTACTGCTCTGTGCTTCTATGATTTCTGCTCTTGTAGTTGGATGTGGAAATAAAACCGCTGACAATAAAGGCACTACAGATGAAACTGAAGCAACTACTCTTACTATGTGGCTGCCACCGCTTGATGCTGACACAGAAAACAACTTCAAAACACTTCTTGCTGACTGGGAAGAAGAAAATAATTGTACTATAGAAATGGAAATCATTCCATGGGCAAACTATGAAGAAAGATGGTCTACCGGTATTGCAGGTGGAGAAGCTCCTGACATTGGATATATGTATGTAGAAATGTACCCTACATATATCACTTCAGG
>Ga0129317_1000481_pt1 | contig 41927 bp, 36 predicted proteins | sample Cm1ome_FD_94430 | JGI IMG/M metagenome (GOLD analysis project Ga0129317, IMG submission 94430) | Eastern black-and-white colobus group fecal microbial communities from Wisconsin, USA - Cm1105 metagenome | ecosystem: Host-associated > Mammals > Digestive system > Large intestine > Fecal | place... | reverse complement strand
TCTTCCATGTTAACAAATTCAAGGATATTACGCTCATTTTGTTCTTTTACCAACATTTTTATCACCCTATTTAATTATATCAAAAAAGGCCGCCTCTCGGCGACCTTTTTCGACAGTCTGAGAGCTCGGACGCTAGTCCGAGCTCTTGATAATTATTGTTTATTTTGCTTTTTTCAAGAATTTTTCATACATAGCATGGTCTTCAGCCATCATCTTATCAGCTTCATCACCAATAATGCAGGTGGGGTCGATGCCCTGCTTCATAAAGTAATCCTTGAATTCCTTGGATTCGCAAACCTTCTTAGCTGCATTACGCAGTACATCCAGCTTGTCCTTAGGAGTGTTTTTGGGAGCAACCAAAGCAGCCCAAGCACGCACAGTCATGTTATGACCCAGCTCCTTAAAGGTAGGAACGTTGGGATAAATTACGCTACGGCTACCAGCCATAACAGCCAAAATCTTCAGGTTACCAGCGTCAACCTGGCTCTTGAATACGGAGGGATCAGCCAAGGTAGCATCGATGTGCTTGCCTGCCAGAGCAGCAGCAATATCAGCAGAGCCTTTCGGATAAGGCACATGCTTAAATTGTACGCCGAACTCTTCCTCGAAGGACAGCGCAGCAATGTGCCAAATAGCACCTACACCGCTGTTACCCATTTTAATTTTGCCGGGGTTAGCCTTGGCAAATTTCACAAATTCATCCACACTGTTGTAGGGAGCTTCCTTGGGCACGATTAAAGCAGCGGGAGCTGCAATGGGTGCGCAAATAGCTGCGTAATCCTTATAGGTGTTTTTGCATTTGCCTTGGTGCGGGAACATAGCCAGCTCTACGGTTACCATGCCCAGAGTATGGCCGTCAGCCTTAGCATTGGCAGTTTCCACCATACCGGTTACGCCGCCGCCATCAGGCTTATTCACAGGTACAAACTTAGAGCCCTTCAGCTCTTTTTCCATGAATTGGATAAGACCACGAGCAGAGGTATCGGTACCGCCACCGGGAGCCTTAGGAATGATTACAGAAATATCACCGTCAGCGGGATAAGCAGCTTTTTTGCTGTCGCCGCCGCAGCCGGTCAGCATAACTGCCATGGTCAGCATGGCCATAAGGACAACTAAGATTTTTTTCATCCTTGGCACAACTCCTTATGTAAATTATTTACAGGGCACGCTACCCTTTTAGTCCCGTCCACGACTGCCAAGGGAAGCATCACAATTAAATATATTGTACCATATATTACAAAGAGCGTAAACTGTATTGCAAAAATTTTGTCAAGAACTGTGCCCACCTTTTTCAAGGAAGGGAGACCGCTTTAGATGTGGAGGAATTTTTACATTCACTACCGCAATATTCCTTCGATCATAGGTATAGCTGATGTAGACCATATTTTCATCAGCAACAATAGCTGGATAGGAGAATTCTCCCAGTGCTGTTTCAAGATCGAGGAGCTTTTCCCAAGTGTGGCCATCATCCTCGCTAAGGAACAAGCTCAAAGGCGAGCGCATGCCCCAATTGGCAGCCACGGGATTGCAAACCAAAAGCAGTCTGCCATCGGCTAGGCGCACTAAGTCCAGCCCACTATTATTATTAGGCAAGCTCAGGGCATGGGCTGCGCTCCAGCTCTCGCCCTCGTCCTCGCTGTCCGCTCGGAACACGAATCCCTCGCTACTGCGCAGCAGCATGTGCACGCTGCCGTCAACACTTTGCCAAAGGCTGGGCTGGATAACGCCCCTGCCATAAAAGGACTGGGCGCTGACGGCGATATCACTTTCCGCCGTTTTTTCGCCTTGCTTGTACTGCAAATCTTCAATAACCGCAGGCGTAGATTTGCTCCATGTTGAGCCCTCGTCATCACTGATGTCGGCAAAGGCTTGCCAAATACCGTGCTCCGTGCTGCCGCCAGCTAAAACGCGTCCGCTTTTTAGCCTGATGGGCTTGTTACGCACCGGGCCCCGCCCGCCGCTCACATCGCCCGCCACCAGCTCCGCTGGTGCAGTCCAGCTTAAGCCGTCGTCAGAGGACTGCATCACCATGGTGCGCCAGCTGGCAATCTGCTGTCCCTCCTTGTAAAACAGTAGCAGCACTCCGTCCGCCCGATAAAACAGCACCGGATTCCAGTTGGCCTCCGCCCCGTCGGCCAGCTTACAAGGCGCGCTCCAGGAGCCTGCGGCTCCCCTGCGCGCTCCATAAATCGCCACGTCGGCTTCGCCCTCGTGGCTGCCGCCGAACCAACAGCACATGAGCCCCCCATCACACAGCTTGACAAGCGTGGACGCATGGCAAAAGGCCGTGGGAAGCTTGTCCATTACCAATTCCTTATGTATTGCAAAATTCATTTTCATCTTTCCACCTCAAAAAAGCACTCAATATATTTGCTTTTATTATAGCATCAGCTGGCATCGAGGGCAAATAACACAAACGCTTCAGGCAGAGCCATCGACAGAAGGTCAAGGCCAACACCTGAAGCGTTGTAGCATTGTTTAGTTGTCAATTTTGAGTGCGCTTAAAGCACCACAGCTTTCTTAGAAGCTGTATTCAGCACCGACGATGAAGCGGCGGGATTGTGCGGGGTATGCATAATGTCCACCCACCACGGTTGCACGTTCAGCATAGGCCTTATTAAATAAGTTATAGCCTTTAGCAAAGATGCTCCATTGCTTGCTGGGTTTGTATGTAGTAGCCAGATCGACAGTAACATAGCTTGAATCAGCAAATGCATTATAATAGCTAGAATTTAATCTATGGGTGTCTCCACCACTTGCAGCTCTGATTGTTAAGTCAGCATTCCATTTTTCATTATGGTACTTGACACCAAAACGATAAGTGTTAGGCATATAGTTAATATCACGTACAAACCCTTGTCCATCATTATTGTCGTTACGTACACGCACATAAGTGTAGGAAGCTTCCAAGTCCCAGTTGTCATTCAACTGATGGTTTACACTGAGTTCCATGCCATTCTTCTTTTGTCTATTGATGTTTTTAGCAACATATTTGTTTATACCTGCCTCAAAGAAGTAATCCCAACCAATAGCATCATCTAAATCACTATAGAAATAGCTTACGTTGACATCAGTTTTGCCATTGAGCTTTGTTCCATAGCCGATAGTGAAAGTATCTCCTTTTTCTGGTTTGAGATTTGGGTTACCAATATTTTCGTAAATTCCCCAACCAGACGCAGTTAAATCATCATAAGAATAGTAATACAAATCATCGATAGTAGGCGCCTTAAATACTTGGCCCCAATTCATGTAGACATGACTATCTTCATCGAATTTTTTATTCAACCCAGCACTCAAAGTAGTCTTACTGCCAGCTTTACTGTGTTTATCCCAACGTGCACCAGCATTTAATGACCAAGTAGGTGCAAATTCCCAAATGTTATTAGCAAAAAAGGCTAAATTATTGATGCTGCTCTCATCATATGCCTTCTCATTCTCAGCCTTGGAATTTCTGTAGGATGCACCTACAACCAACTTATTATTATCTGAGGTGGTAATGCTTTGCTGTAGCTCTAAGCCGAAATCCTTTTCGTCCATACTTCCTAGATTATAGTAGGAGTACTTTTTATAGTAGGTCTGTAAGTATCCTGTATCATTTTCATTTGACTTCCAAGAATATTTAGCATTGAACTCATTGGATTTCTTAAATACACTAGAAGGAGCGGGATTTGTAGCCATAAATGGACTATTTCCCTCGAATTTGCTAAAGTTATAGCCAACAGACAGGTCGGTAGTGTCATTTAATTCTTGATCAACTCTCAATGCGATCTTCTCATTCTCATAATTAGTTTCACCAGGCCATCTTTGCGTATTGCCAGTTAAAGCATCCTTGTATTTATAATAGCTTTGCTTAATTTTAGAAGTGGAAACTGAAATTCCTGTTTTACCCTCTCTAATATTATATAAAGCGTTTCCTTCCTTGTACTTATGAGAGCCTGCACTAAAACCTACCTTGCCATAGCTATGGTCTGTCTTTTTGGTAATAATATTAATTACACCACCAACAGCATCAGAGCCATATAATGCGCCACCATGACCCTTAACAATCTCTATACGTTCTATCTGATTAACATCTGGTAAGAGATTCAAGTCAAAAGTTGATTTAGCAGGAATAGTACCCATATCAATATTAACTCTACGTCCGTCAACTAAAACGAGTACACGATTATCACCGTTTAAAATAATGTTTTTTTCGTTAGCACCAAATCCATTATCCATGACCAAAACGCCCGGCACATCCTTCAGCGCCTCAGCCACATCCTGATACCTTCTGCTTTCAATCTTCGCAGCATCAATAGTGCTCACATTCGCCGGAGTATCAACCTTGGCAGTTTGGGTACGGCTGGCCGTCACCACATACTCCTCCATAGCAAACTCCATGGACTCTTCACCAGCAGCCACTTCCTCCGCAGCCAAAACCACAGGGCTGTAAACAGCAGTTGCGCCAACAAGCAAGGACAGCAAAATTGCGTTGCGCAAAACACTCTTATTTTCCATAACAACAACCTCCAAATTTTCCTCTACCTGGCCACCCTTGCTCCCAGAATGGCCAAGCAATCTATTTCAGGCCCACGCCTAAAATCAAAAGTTTTACCTATCTAGAAAAACAAAAAACCACCAAGCCGCCTTCAGGGCACACTAAGCCAATTTGCTTAATCCGCCTGAAAATCGCAGGTTTGATGGATGTTTCGACTAAACAGCGCTTAGACTCAAGCTCATCGCTCGCTCATCCCTTTGCGATAGGTATTGATAAACGAGCTCCCTAATACTATTGCGTTACAGTGCTGGACTCTCACCAGTCTTCCCTGCTTTAGCCATTATCAAATATTAATTTTTGATTTTAGATAGTACTTCTTACTAGTACAATTTTAACATCTATATTATTTTTCTGTCAAGTACATTTTATGCCTGCAATTACGCCACAATGCCCCAAGCGAGCCTTTCTAGTTGCCACAAATCTGCCGCAGCAGCTCTGCTCCCCGCAGCTTGGCAGCCTCGCTCACGCGGGTGCTGATATGCAAATTGCCATTGACAAGGTCATGCTCCACCTTGATATCAGCTTTATAGGCGCGGCTGAGCAGCTTTTCCGTAAATACCTCCTGGGGCGTGCCATCTGCCAGCAAGGTGCCCTCGCCCAAAAGCAGGATGCGAGAGCAATATTTGGACGCCAAATTCAGCTCGTGTACCACCATCAGCACCGTCTTGCCCTGAGCCGCCAAGGCCTTGGCAAAGCGAAAGATTTCCTCCTGATACACCATGTCGAGACCCGTAGTGGGTTCATCCAAAAAGATGATGGGCGTCTGCTGGGCCAAAACCTTCGCGATCAAGATACGCTGCTTTTGCCCGCCGCTCACCTCATTCACAGGCCTGTCCGCCAAGTCCGCTGTACCGGTGTATTTCATGCAGGCCAAAGCCAGCCTTTCATCGGCATCGCTTTCTCGCTCCCACCATTTCATGTAGGGATAACGCCCGGCCATAACAATATCCTTGCCCGTATAACCAAAGCCAAGCTCCACATGCTGCTGCAAATAAGCGATTTTCGTAGCCAGCTCCTTGTCCTGATATTCCTCCAAGGGCTTGCCAAAATAGCTGACGCTGCCGCCCTGCTTGGGCAACAGCCCCCGAATGGTCTTGAGCAGCGTGCTTTTGCCGGCACCATTGCAGCCAATAATGCCCACGATTTCGCCCTTACCAATGCTAAAGCTGGCCTCCTTGAGCACGCAACGATCACCATAGCCAAGCTTAAGCTGTGCAACCTGAATAACTGCTTCTGACATATTGCCACCCTCCCGTGCTTAAAAGACACTCTTTTGCATTTTGCGCAATAAATAGAGAAAATAGGGCGAGCCCAAAATGGCGGTCATGATGCCCACCCGCACCTCCGCCGGAGCAACCACGACGCGGCCCAGGCAGTCGCAAAAGACTAAAAACAAGGCACCACCTAACGCGCTGGCAGGAAGCAAAATACGATGGTCCGGCCCCAAAAGCATGCGCATCATATGGGGAATCACAAGCCCCACAAAGCCAATATTGCCGCTGACGCACACGCTGGTGGCCGTGGTGATGGCGGCCACAAAGAGCAAGCCCATGCGAAATTGCATCACGGGCATGCCCACGGCCTTGGCCTCCGTTTCGCCAAGCACGAGGATATTCAAGTGACGTGCCAGTAAGAGCATGATGAAGATGCCCACAAGCACGGGGCCCACAGCCAAATAAACATGCTCCCAGCGGCGGTAATCAAGGCCGCCCACCATCCAAAAAAGGTATTGCTGGAGCTTTTGCTCGTTCATAAAGGTTAATATGCCGCTGGTAATGGCGCCCAACAGCATGCCCACAGCCACGCCTGCCAAAAGCAACGTCATGACGGGGATTTTGCCATTGCGCATGGCCAAAAAAACGGTGAGGCACACGGCCAAAATGCTGCCACACAGGGCAAAAACAGGCATGGCCAGCATGCTCCCTGCCGTGCCGCCAATGGCGATGGCCACCACTGCACCGGTAGCCGCACCGGCAGAAATACCAATCAGGCCGGGGTCCGCCAAGGGATTGCTAAAAATGCCCTGCATCACGGCGCCGCTGATGCCCAAGGCTCCGCCCACCAGCATGCCCACCAGCATCCGGGGCAAGCGGATATACCAAATCACTGCCAGCTGCTCCTTGCTCAAGCTTACGTCCTGCAAAAAGGGCAAGCCCAGCTGTTGCATGAGCACCGCCGCAGCACTTTTAAAGGGCACATCAATCTGCCCGATGGTGAGGGAAACGCAGCCCACCAGCAGTAATAAACAGGCTAACACGATTAGGGCCGCTTTACCATAGCATTTCTTTAGCATTTTTGCCCCTCCTTGAGCTTTCTTTGAGTATCACTAATTTTCTAATTCCTTGCCATACACTGCTCTTGCCAAATCATAAGACGCCTCCACTATGTATTGGGAAAGGCACAATAAATGCTTGGCTGGCAATGGGTAAATAGCATTGTTCTGCACAGCCTTCACAGATGCATAGGACGCATCGTGGCGCAGGTTATGGGCCAAAGCGTTGGGCTCCTGGTCCGTGCTATCCACCCACCCGGACAGGATGAAGGCATCCGGATTGAGCCGCACAATCTCCTCCTGGGCCACCGTCACCGGCTTGGTAAAGTGCAGCTGGGCCAGTGCATTGTGCACCTGGGCATATTTGCAGATATCATTAAAGGAATGCTCGGGACTATAATAAGCACCCTTGTCACCCATAAAAACCACTTGCTTTCGCTGTGCAGGAGGAATATTGCCCAATTGTTGCCGGAGTTTATTTAGGCGAGCATCCATTTTGGCGAGAATCTGGCTGGCAGCCTCTTTTTCGCCCACCACCTGCCCCAGCTCTTGGATGCAGGCGCGCACTGCCGCCAGATTATAAGGCGTTTTGTAAACATAAACAGGCTGCTGCATGTCACGCAGGCTTTGAATAGTATCCGCGCTGGAAAAATCGGGCAATAAAATCACGTCCGCCTTGAGCGCCAAAATAGCCTCCGGATTGTTGCCCGGCTGCACCGACCTTTAATGGCTTTTGCCTGCTCCACTGCGTTGGAAATACCCTCGTCATCCACATATGTAGTCAGTGCCACGATACGCTTGTGGTCCACCAAATCCAGCAGAATCTCATCCGTGCTGATGGACAGGGAAACAATGCGTTGGGGCTTACGGACAAAGGAAACCTTGGTACCGGTAGCATCAGTCAAAGTATATAAAGGTTTACCCTCCGGCTCAGCCAGCTTGGGCTTGCTGCAGCCAAAGCACAGGACGCACAGACAGCATAGCATAGCCAGCAAGAAGAACCTTTTCCGCTTAACAATGGATAACACTGGCTACACCTCCTCGCAATTGCGAAATTTAAATATAGGAAAAAGACTGCCGTAAGGTGGCTTCCTTGCGGCAGTCCGACAAAAACTATTTTTTCAAGTCGAAGCGTATGCCCTGAGTAACATAGCAGGGTGCCTTCTGGCCAAATTTGTCCTTGGCCGGGCTAAAGCGCCACTTGTACACCGCGGCCAACGCAGCCTCATCCAAGGCTGCGTTGCCGGAGGAGCGCACCACGAAGGCATTTTCTACCTTGCCACTGGCGTTGACCAGCATTTTGACGCCCACAACGCCCTCTATCCCCGCACTGCGTGCGGAGCTGGGGTACTTGGGCTGCACTGCCGACACCACCCGCGGCGGTGTCACGGGCACGCCACGACCTTCGCCAGCACCTGCACCGTCACCAGTGCCGGTGCCAGTGCCACTGCTCTCACCGGTGCCACTGCTGGCCCCGGTGGCCTGCTGATTAGTTGGCCCGGGCTGGGGATTATTATTGGCCACCGCCTTTTTGGTGACCACCTTTTTCGTTTCCGGCTTAAGCCGTTTGTCGATAACATCGTCGATACTGCGCAGAATGCTGTTGTCCTGCTGCTCCTCCACCTGCTCCGGAGCACCGCCACCGCCGCCCACCAGGGCCACCTCCAAAATTTCCGGCGGCCTGGTCACAAAGCGATAGCCAAAAATCCCCACCGCAAGGGCAAACAGAGCATGCACAGCGATGGCCACACCTAGCGCCGTACCATAACGCTTTTGCTTAGCCTTCATTTGCCATCACCCACATCCGTAGCGAGGCCAAAACGGGTTACGCCTGCACCCTTCAGCTTGTCCATAAGCTGGATGACAGTGCGATATTCCGCATCCCCCTCCGCACGAATAATCACGGAAAAGGAGGAGTCGCGCTTGCTTTCCACTGCCGCATTGGCCACCAGCTGCTCCACATCAATGGCTGTTTCATCCAAGAAAATGCTGCCATCCTTTTTAATGGTAACCGTAAAATTGCTCTTGCTCACGGTTTGGGAATGCTGGGCCACCGGCAAGCGAATGGGAATGGTCTTGATTTCACTCATATACATGGTGCTGATGATGAAAAACACCAGCAGCAAGAAAATCATATCAATCATGGGGCTCAGCATGGGCTCTGGTGCTTTTCCACCATCTCTTCGCCTCAGCTTAATCATTTATTGTCCCCTCCGGTTGTGTCATAGATATTTTTGGCAATTGCTTCCAAAAGGGTGTTGCTCATTTCCTCGATATCCATGGTAATACCCTTCATGCGACGGGTGAAATAAGCATGGAACAGGGTGGCAAAGATAGAGATGCACAGACCAAAAACAGTGGTAATCAAAGCTTCGCCAATGCCGGAGGTCACAGCCATGGGATTGGTGCTTCTTTCGTTGAGGGCGTTGAAGGAAGCGATCATACCGGTGATAGTACCTAAAAGGCCCAAAATAGGAGAAAGCGCCACCAAAACGCCCAAATAACCCAGATTTTTTCGAATTTATCAATAGCACGCTCAGCCCGAGCCATTATAAAGCCCTCCAAGCGCTCAAAATTACCATGACGAGCCATAACGATGGTTGCCAATTTAGCGACCTCACCCTTGGTGCTGTCGGCCAGCCTTTTGGCATTTAGCCAATCATCCTGCTCGATATAAGTGCAAAACTGTTTAGTAAAAGCCTTACCACTGTCCGCTTGTCGATAATACAAAAAGCGTTCCACACCAATGCCAATGGTGGCTATGGAACAGAACAGCAAGGGCCACATTACAGGTCCACCCTTAACAAAATAATCGATTGCAGCGCCAAATAAGCTCATTTTTGTACCTTCCTTCACTATAGCACAGCATGGTCTAACCATTTGTGTTGGATTGTTGCTAATTTTAGTAGCTAAATGAGATTTAGTTCTAATAATAAGCAAGATTATTATACAATGAGAAGCATTTCTAGTCAAGAAAAAAACAGCCCAAAGCCAAAAGCTTTGAGCTTGCAGACTTTTTTAGTTGAAAAGAAAAGGGCGCTTTTGACAAAGCGCCCCAAATGTGGTTATAGTTTCCAAGGCTCCAACCTTTGGAGGGGAATATGGTCAAGGTCAAGGCTGCAAAATCAGAAAGGTTCGTTTGTTGGTTAGCACTTGTTAACTACATGCTTATTATAGCACGTATCGTTTTGGTTAGCAAGAGCTAATTTGTATTTTTATGTGAAATTTTTCTGTTTTTGCCGCGCCAAGTTTAGTTGGCAGCTTCAACGCTTTCCTGAGCAGCTGCTACCTGCTCTTCCTGCCGCAGCAGTGCCATAAATTCATCGCCGGTAATGGTTTCTTTTTCTAAAAGGAAGTTAGCCAATACATCCAGCTTTACGCGGTTTTCTTGAAGTATTTCGCGCGCTTTAACATGCGCCTCTTTAATAATGGCAAGCACCTTCGCATCAATACGTCCTGCCGTTTCCTGACTGCATGCCAGAGAAGCATCGCCGCCTAAATATTGGTTAGTGACAACTTCCGTGGCCATCATGTCAAACTCCTCGGTCATACCTAAGCGGGTTACCATACTGCGGGCAATTTTGGTAGCCTGCTCAATATCGTTAGCCGCGCCGCTGGTGATGCTGCCAAAAACAATTTCTTCGGCGCTGCGTCCGCCGGTAATGGTAACAATCTTATTGAACAGTTCCTCTTTTTTCATAAGAACAGAGTCGTTATCGTTAATCTGCATGGTATACCCCAGAGCGCCGTTAGTACGGGGAATGATAGTAATTTTGTGTACGGGCGCGCTGTTTTTCTGCATAGCTGCAACCAGAGCGTGACCAATTTCGTGATAAGCGATAACCTTCTTTTCTTCGGGACTGATAACGGCGCCCTTACGCTGGTAGCCTGCAATAACTACCTCAATAGATTCCTCCAAATCGGCCTGCTCAACTACTTCGCGGTGCATTTTTACTGCGCGCAGCGCACCCTCGTTGATAATGTTCGCCAATTCGGCGCCGCTGGCTCCGGCAGTTGTCCGGGCCAAGGAAAGAAAGTCAATATTATCCGCCATTTTTACGTCGCGGGCATGTACCTTCAAAATCGCTTCACGTCCGTGCAGGTCGGGCAGCTCTACGGGAATACGCCTGTCAAAACGTCCAGGACGCAGCAGCGCTTTATCTAAGGATTCGGGACGGTTGGTAGCCGCCAAAATTACTACGCCCTTGCTGCCGTCAAAACCGTCCATTTCGCTTAACAGCTGATTCAGGGTCTGCTCCCGTTCATCATTGCCGCCAAATTGACCGCTGTCGCGGCGTTTGCCGATAGCGTCGATTTCGTCAATAAAAACTATGCAGGGAGCTTTTTCCTGCGCCTGCTTGAACAAATCGCGGACACGGGCAGCGCCCATGCCGACAAACATTTCCACAAATTCACTGCCGCTGATGGAGAAAAACGGCACCTTAGCTTCACCGGCCACAGCCTTCGCCAACAAGGTTTTACCCGTACCCGGAGGGCCTACCAGCAGCGCGCCCTTAGGCATGTTGGCACCGATTTCATTATACTTGCCGGGATTATGCAAAAAGTCCACCAGCTCCATCAACGCTTCCTTGGCCTCGTCCTGCCCGGCAACATCGGCAAAGCTTTTGCCCGTTTGGGCTTCTACATATACCTTAGCATTGCTCTTGCCAAAGGTCATGGCGTTGCCGCCCATACGTTTCCCCATAAAGTACATGAACAACTGACCTAAAGCAAAAAAGATTAAAATGGGCAGAATCCAGTTCGTAAAAAAGCTGACAATGGGATTTTGCTCCTTAGGCACAACCTGAGAAAACTCTACCTTGCTTTTAATCAAGCGGTCAACAAGCTGTGGGTCTTCTACGCGGCCCGTAACATAAATTTCCTTTTCGTTGCTGTCTTTACCAAAAGCAGCTATGCGCTTATCGGTAATTTCCACCTTGGACAGCTTGCCCTCATCCGCCATCTGCATAAAGGTATTATAGGGCACATCGTTAACCTTAGGACTAAAAAAGGTTGGTACAATAACGGTATTAATAAGCAAAATAATCAAGAGAGCCATTACATAGTAATAAAGTAACGGCTTCTTTTTATTATTGTCACTGTTCATTTTGTCAACTCCTTTTTGATATTTCGTTACTATCATTGTACTATTATCAACATAAATATACAAATGAAATGTTTGCAAACTAATTGACAATGTATCCCGTAAGAATACCTGTATACATTTGGACTATACCTTGAAAAGCACGTTCCTTTTATATACAATTAGCATGTGATATAAAGGAGGTTTCACTATGTCTAAAATCAATACAGTTTTAGTTGCTAACCGCGGCGAAATTGCCATTCGTGTTTTTCGCGCCTGCAATGAATTAGGCATTCGTACTGTTGCTATATATTCTAAAGAAGATACTCTTTCCCTGCATCGAAACAAGGCCGACGAGGCTTACCAGGTAGGCTGGGGCAAAAGCCCCACCGATGCTTATTTGGATATTGAAGATATTCTGCGCGTAGCTAAGGAGCATGACGTTGACGCCATCCATCCCGGCTACGGCTTTTTATCCGAAAACAGCAATCTTGCCCGCCGCTGCGCTGAAGAGGGCCTAATCTTCATAGGTCCCCGTTTAGAGCATTTAGTAATGTTCGGCGACAAGCTCAACGCCCGCAAGCAGGCAGAGCTGGCGCATATTCCTATGATTCCCGGCAGCAACGGCACCGTAGGCAGCTTACAGGAAGTGCTGGATTTTGGTGAAGAATACGGCTATCCCATTATCATTAAGGCTGTCAACGGCGGCGGCGGCCGCGGTATGCGCGTCGTAAAATCTGCCGAGGAAGCGGTTACCGCCTACGACCTTGCTAAGAGCGAGGCTAAAAAGGCTTTTGGCAACGACGATATTTACTTAGAAAAATATTTGCAGAATCCTAAGCATATTGAGGTGCAGATTATCGGCGATACCCACGGAAATTTAATGCACCTGTTTGAACGCGACTGCTCCGTGCAGCGCCGTCACCAAAAGCTGGTAGAAATCGCTCCCGCCTTTTCTCTGCCTATGGATCAGCGCCAGGCTATCTGCGACGCGGCCGTAAAGCTCATGAAAAACGTCGACTACATCAGCGCCGGTACCGTAGAATTTTTAGCTACTCCCGACGGCAAATTCTACTTTATCGAGGTTAATCCCCGTATTCAGGTAGAGCACACCGTTACCGAGCAAATTACCGGCATTGATATTGTGCAGACGCAGATTAAAATTGCCGAAGGCTACAGCCTCCATGATGCCGAAATTGCTCTGCCCAAACAGAACGAACTGATTCCGCACGGTCACGCTATTCAGTGCCGTATTACCACCGAAGACCCCTCCAACAACTTCATGCCCGATACCGGCAAGCTTATTACCTACCGCAGCGGCGGCGGTATGGGCATCCGCTTAGACGGCGGCAACGCTTTTACCGGCTCCGTTATTACGCCTTATTATGATTCTTTGCTGGTTAAGGCTACCACATGGGGGCTTACCCACCAAATCGCAATTACCAAAATGCTGCGCTGCTTAAAAGAATTCCGTATCCGCGGCGTAAAAACCAATATTCAGTTTTTAGAGAATGTGCTGCAAAATCCGCATTTCGTTAAGGGCGACTATACCACGGATTTTGTTGACGAAACTCCCGAGCTGTTCGTTTTCCCCAAAACCTTGGACCGCGGCAACAAGCTGCTCCACTACATTGCCGATATTACCGTCAACGGCTATTCCAATGTAGGCGTACAGTCTAAACCCGATTTTGTGCCCCTGAATATGCCCCAGCCCTATAACGGCATTTTGGCGCTGGGCGCAAAACACGTTCTTGATACCCAAGGTCCCGAAGGCTTGTCCGAATGGGTTATGGCGCAGCAGGAGGTTCTTGTTACCGACACTACCTTCCGCGATGCTCATCAATCCCTGTTTGCTACCCGTCTGCGCACTGCCGATATGCTGCGCGTAATGCGCGACACCGCAGGCAAGCTTCCCGGACTGTTCTCCTTTGAATGCTGGGGCGGCGCTACCTTTGACGTAGCCTATCGCTTCTTGGACGAAAGTCCCTGGCAGCGTTTGGCGCAGTTCCGCCAGGCTGCTCCTAATATTCTTTTCCAAATGCTGCTGCGCGGCGCTAACGCCGTAGGCTATACCAGCTATCCCGACAACGTAGTAAAACAGTTTATCCGGCTGGCTGCTAAAAACGGTATTGATGTATTCCGTATTTTTGACAGCCTTAACGGTTTGGATAATATGCGTCTTTCTATTGACACCGTGCGCGAATGCGGCAAGGTTGCCGAAGCGTCGCTGTGCTATACCGGCGATATTTTAGATTCCCGCCGCGATAAATATGATTTGCAATACTATATCAACATGGCCAAAGAGCTGGAAAAGGCCGGCGCTAATATTATTGCTATTAAGGATATGGCCGGACTTTTAAAGCCTGAAGCAGCTTACCGCTTAGTAAGCAGCTTAAAATCCCGCGTAAGCGTGCCTATTCACCTGCACACCCACGAGGGCAGCGGCAACGCTATTTATACCTATGCCCGCGCTATTGACGCAGGCGTTGATATTGTCGATACGGCTATGAGCGCCATGAGCTGCGGCACCTCTCAGCCTTCCGTCTCCAGCCTGTATTACGCCCTAAGCGGACATCCGCGCCAACCGCGTTTGAATCCGGACGCGCTCAACGAGCTGTCCCGCTATTGGGAAACCGTGCGTCCCTATTATAAGGCTGCCGACAGAACCGAAAACTTCCCCAACCCGGAGGTTTATGTACACGAAATGCCCGGCGGTCAATACACCAATCTTAAACAGCAGGCGCAGGCGCTTGGTCTGATGAACCGCTGGGAAGAAATTAAAGATATGTACCACCGCGTTTCCATGATGTTTGGCGACCTAATCAAGGTTACTCCTTCCTCCAAAATCGTCGGCGATATGGCTCTGTTCATGGTACAGAACGATTTAAGCGAAGAAGACGTTTACGCTAAAGGCGAAGTGCTGGACTTCCCCGCTTCCGTAGTAGAATTCTTTGAAGGCCGCATTGGCGTTCCCTACCAAGGCTTCCCCGAAAAGCTGCAAAGAATAGTGCTCAAAGGCCGCAAACCTATTACCGTGCGTCCCGGCGCTGTTCTGCCGCCTGTTGATTTTGCAGAAATCCGTAGCAAATTACAGGAAATCGGCGCGCCCGTTACCGACGAAGCTGTAAGCTCCTACTGCTTATACCCCAAGGTTTTCACCGACTGGGTAGACCGCTACAACACCTTCGGCGACGTTTCCGTACTAGATACGCCTACTTTCTTCTTCGGTATGACTCCCGGCGAAACAATTAAAGTAGAAATAGAACAGGGCAAGGTGCTCGTGATTAAGCTGGACCATATTTCCGAAGCCAACGCTGCCGGTATACGCACCGTTACCTTTGAATTTAACGGCCTGCCACGCGAAATCGAAATCAAGGACCGCAACGCCAAAGCTACCGAGGTTGCCCGCAAAAAGGCAGATAAAACCAATATGGGCGAAATCGGCGCTTCTCTGTCAGGCTCCGTTGTAAAAGTTTTGGTAGAAAAGGGTCAAGCCGTTACTAAAGGCACTCCCTTAATCATCACCGAAGCCATGAAAATGGAAACCACTCTTTCCGCACCCATCAGCGGCATTATCAGCGCTATCCACGTAGCTGCCGGCGAACGTGTAGAAAGCGGCGACTGCCTGCTGGAAATTACCACCAGAATGTAAAATACTTATCACAAAAAATTAGCGATACCTGGCTTACATAACCGGGTATCGCTTTTTGATTCGAAAAAATGCGTTTTATTGGCAGCAAAAAAATTTTAATCTCTAAACAGCGTTGTAATTTTTGTATTTCTATGCTATAATGCGGCGGTATAACACATAATATAATAAAGATTGCAGCTTGTAAAGTTACCGCTGTTACAATCAAACAAATAAAGGTACCCTCATTTATGAAAGAATCTATTTTTCACTTTATCCAATCTCATCTTGACGAAAACGGCTTTTTCACCGCACCAACGCTGCCTGACGAAAATCCCTATGGCCGCATCTGGCAGCACGGTAACGCCGACGCCTATTATTATACCGCCGAAAAAAGCGATAACATAGAGGATGGCAGCAAGCTGCTCAGGCTGCTGCGCGCCTATTTAACCGAGCCTATTCAGGTGCGCCGCCAGGCTCTTTATAATAATCTTAACGATATGTCCATGGCAGAATACTGCGATTTTTTTGTTTCCGGCTTTGACCAAGACGAAATGAACGGCAGCTGCTTTGATTTGGCACGCCGCTTTTTCTATAACAGCCTGCACCGCGAGCCGCTGAAATTTGCTATGCTGCTTTTCGGCATCTATGGTATGCAAAAAATTCACGACTATGACCCGGAGCTGTGGCGCGACATTTTGACTGCCGCTCACTGCGAAGAATTCACCTTTAGCTTTTTTTATGCCTGTCATCTTACCAACTATAGCAACCAAAAAGCCGTTTGGGAGCTTTTAGGCTGCACTAAGGGCTGGGGAAAAATTTTTGCCATCATCGACTGCCAATGCCCTGACGATGATCACCGACTGTGGCTGCTGAAAAGCATTAACGATGTTATCACAGATTATCTGCCGATTTCGGTTAAGCTTATTCAGGTTACCCGTCTGGACAAATTTTTACAACAGACGGTTATCGATTTAACCTGCTATCAAAACGCACTCCAAATTATTGGCAGCTTGCTTATTTTGCTTTTGCATTCTAAGCCTAGCGATATTCGGGAGCATTACAATCTGTCGGAAATCAACATTTATGATATGCTGAAAAACCTGCTGCGCCATGCTGAATATCTGCCTCTTGCCACAGCAGACCTGTTGGATATCAGCGCCCTGGCAACCGCCATGCGCAGACTGCTGGAAAAGCACAGCTTTTATCTGCTGACGCCCAACCAGCTACAGGAGCTTATCGCCGCCTGCGACGCGCAGTTATATGTGACGGATTGGCACGCTGTTTTAGAAAAACATCTAGTCAAAGACGAGCAGATAAACTATCCGCTGATAGATTTAGCCTTTGAAATGGAAATCGATTTGTGGCAGAAGGTTTACGATTTATGGCTGCGCCGTCCCGAAGAATACAAGCTGCTGCCTTATCTTTTTATCTTTTGCGACGACGAACAGCATGCAGCTGCTTTAAAACAGCTTACCAAGATCATGCCCCTCTATGCCGCCAATAAGGAAGCCCTGCTGACGGCGCTCAATTATTTAAACCTTCCTCAAGGAGAGGGTGAAGCTATTTTCTGCGCAGCGCTTACCTCAATTTATGAGGATGTGCGCATCATGGTCTGCGAGCAGTTGGGAGGCTGGGACAAGGAAGCGCTTACGCCGGCCATTAAAGCAGCGTTAAAGCAAGCCTATAGCACCAGCGCCGACGAAATTGCCAAAGAATATATTCATTGCCTGCTGGCCGGCACAAAGCCCGATATGAACTACATTCACAGCCTTTTGCATAAGCGGAAGGCGTAACATAGCAGAAAAGCCGCTCTCACGAGCGGCTTTTATTGTGCAACGGGAAGGTTAATCTTCATAGTGTCCCTTACAGGAATAAATTAAAAGGTTATCTTTACCTTCGACATCATATACCAAGCGGTTGGCACTGTCTATACGCCTGCTGTAAACATTTCTATATTTAAGCTTTTCCGGCTTGCCAATACCTTCTAAAGGGCCGTTGCGTTTAATATCCTTGATTAACTCATTGATTCTTTTCAGCGTCTTTCTATCCTGCTGCTGCCACGAAAGATATTCGTCCCACGAAATATCAGACCAAATCAGGTTCATTTTCCTTCGCCTCAATAAGTTCGTGCTTGCGGCCTAAGCCCTTGTAAATTTGTTCCATGCTGCGGTCAAGCTTGGCTAGATATTCTGCATTATGCGCTGTTCTTACTAATTGATTGTAATTTTCGGCGCTGATAATTACCACATTTTTTTCATCCTTGCGAGTAACAATGATAGTTTCATTTCTATCTGTGGCCTGATCACAATAATCCTTGAGATTATTTCTTAAGGTGGAGTAGTTTACTGCCAACATCTATACCAGCTCCTTTCTATTGTACAATTTATTGTACAATAGATTATTGCAGATGTCAATGAATTAGGATAATCTCACTCTGCTGCTGCCAGCAAAATACCGTAAACCATCAGCGCGGTATTGTAAAGGTCTTCTTCCTTCAAAAATTCTTCTACCGTATGTACGTTAGCCATGCCGGTACCCAAAATTACGCAGGGAACGCCTGCTTCGTTAATAAAGTTAGCGTCGCTGCCGCCGCCGGTTAAAGTAATATTAGGTACAAAGCCGCAGATTGCACAGGAGCGTTCTGCCAACGCAACTACTTTGCAGTCTTTGTCTACCAAAAAGGAGCTGTATTTATGGTCAACCTTAGCATCGACCTTTGCACCATATTTTTCTGCGCTGGTGACGATAGTATTAACTATTTCGTCGCGAATAGCCGCCAGCTTTTCGTTATTGCGGCTGCGGGCATCGCCCTCGATAACTACTAAATCGGGCACTACGTTAGTTGCCACACCGCCGCCGATAACACCGATATTGGCGGTAGTTTCCTCGTCAATACGTCCGTAGCGTTTGACATCCGCCAAGGCTTTAGCCGCAATCATAACGGCATTGATGCCTTTTTCCGGCTCCAGACCGCCGTGCGCTTTTTTGCCGTGTACAGAAATTTTGTATTTATACTGACCGGGCGCGCCTACCACGATTTCACCGGGAGCCCCCTCGCCATCCAAAGCGTAGCCAACTTCTGCGCGCAGACGAGTTCTGTCCATGCAGCGGGAGCCGTTGACGCCGCCTTCTTCGGCAATAGTGAAGAGCACCTGAATATCGCCATGCTCGGCACCGCTTGCCAGCAGCATGCGCAGGCCCTCTAAAATACCTTCTACACCGGATTTATCGTCGCCGCCTAAAATGGTTGTGCCATCGCTGTACAGCACGCCGTCCTTCTGTACGACGGCAGTACCGCCGCAGGGTTCTACGCCGTCCATGTGCGCAGAAAGCAAAACAGCGGTTGCGCCCGGCTTATTTCCCGGCAAGAATGCCCATAAATTGCCGCAGCTACCGCCCAGCTGCTTACCCGCATCATCTTCCTCCACCGCAAAGCCCATGGTTTCCAGTTTCGCTTTTAAATACTCAAACACAGGCTTTTCCTGTAAGGTATGACATGGAATAGCCACTATCTCCTTAAACTCCTGCAGCATACGCTCTTTATTAACTTCTACCATTTTTCTGCCTCCTTCAATAGCACTAGCTCAAAGCATTTTTATTTTAGATATAACCGGTGTGCTCCAGTAAAATCTTAACGCCGATGGCGATAAGTACCAAACCGCCGATAATATTAGCATTTTTTCCCACAGCTGAACCAAGGCGAAAGCCTGCCAAACCGCCAAATGCAGCAAAAGCAAAGGTCACTACGCCGATTAAGGCAGCTGCCAACCAAATATTCGTATTCAAAAAAGCAAAGCTGATACCCACCGCCAGCGCGTCAATACTAGTAGCAACAGCCAGCACCGCCATCTCTTTCACCGTGTAGCTGTGCTTAACGCTGCACGTCTCCGAAGCCTCGCGAATCATATTCACGCCTAAGTACAGCAGCAGTGCAAACGCCAGCCAATGGTCATAAGTCATAATATATTCTCTAAAGGATATGGCGCAAAAATAGCCGATAAGCGGCATTAAAAACTGAAAAAAGCCAAACCACACGCCAAAGCGCAGCGCTCCCTCGCTTCTCTCTTCGGAACGAAGCGCCATACTGCCGCAGATAGATACGGCAAAAGCGTCCATAGCCAGACTAGCGGACAACAGTAATAATTCTAAAAATCCCATGTTCCCCTCACAAGAAAGTTTTCTCATTACTTAAAGCAATAAGTTTTACGGCGTTAGCTCTGTTCTTCCCGTTCTTTAGCAAGGCGTTTTAATCCGGCACGCTCTTGGCGCAGCTTCACAGCCCTGAACAAGCTGCCCACCGCCATAACGCCCAAAGCAATAGCGGAAGCATCCATGCCTGCCTGTAAAAGCAGAGACATCCCTAAATCATAATTTTTTTCGATGATCTGCGTCATGCCCTTATACATGGCAAGCCCCGGAACAATGGGAAAAAGTCCCGGAATAACAACTACCGTCACCGGATGATGCCAAAGACGCGCGTTAATCTCGCTTAGCAGCGAAACCGCCAGCGACGCAGCTAAATTGGCATAAAAAGAATCTACGCCCAAGGTCTGACTAAGATGAATATACACCAGCCAGCCAACGGCGCCCACTACGCCGCACACAGGCAGCGCGTTTTTAGGCGCTTGGAAAATCACGGCAAAAGCCATAGCGGAAAGCACGGCAAAGGCAAAAGCTTCGGGATAATTTAACAAAATCACGCTGACTACCTGCTTTCTAAAAAATTATTTGCCCATGGGCCACAAATCCCAGCCCCAGCGATACCACAAGAGCAATGTCAAAGCCAGGCCAAAGGCAATGGAGACAGCAAACAGCAGCGCCTCGGCAATGCGGCTGTTGCCGCTGATAAGATCGCCGCTCAAATAATCTCTTAAACCGTTAGTAAAAGCCAGTCCCGGCAAAAAAGGCATCAAAGAGCCTACAATAATGTTCATGCGGGTACACTGCACGCTGACGGCACAGCACATAATTGCCAGTACGCCGATAGCAGCCCCCGCCAAAGCATTCTCCCAAAAGGCGCTAAGGCTGTAACCGTCAAACTGGCGCAGCAGCGTCATAGCCAAACCGCCCGTAACAAAAGCCGCCACAAAATCGTGGCTGTTGCCGCCCAACATACTGGCAAAGGCCGCCGAACAAATTGCCGAAGCCAGACAAACCGTCCATTTTCCATAAGGAGGACACTTCTGCAGCAAATACCGCAGAAAAGCCATAGCTTCATCATAATTAAAATTAGGCGGATCAATGTTATAGGAAAAATCGTTGATTGCTTTTACATTGCTTAAATTGTTGCTGCGGTAGCGGATGCGGCACATTAAGGACGCATTGACTGCCGTTTCGTCGCCGATGATAATCATGGTAGGCGTAGCAAAAACATTGATATCGTGATAGCCGAAGGTACGGCAGAAGCGCATAATTGTATCTTCCACACGGGAGGTTTCCGCGCCGCTTTTGAGCAACACCTTGCCAATATTCAAGGCTACATTAAGCGCCTGTTCTCTTGTTATATAGTGCTTATCAGCGGTCATAACCGCCACCTCCAAGCAAAGCCGCCACCTGGGCTTTAAAGATTTCCGCGCCGCCCATGGACGGATGACGTACAGCCACGCAGTCAATACCGTAACGGCGCAGGGTATCCGCCGCCTTTTGACCAATAGCCACAATCTGCATATCCGGCACCAGCTCCAGCAGCATTTTGGCATATTCTACGCCCACATCCAATTCCGCAGTCGACGGCGTGCGGTTAGATAAAAGCTTACCCTCTTTATGCGGATGAAAAGGAAAAATATTCCACAAAATTACATCAAAGGCCGCCAGTCCATGACGGTTCAAAGCATTCCAAACCACAGTATCCGTAGGCTCGTTAAAGCCTTTTACCTTTTGGGACGGATTTAACAGCGGACTTTGGGGATTACTGGTACGCTGATAATGCCATGCTCCCAGCACGCTGTGCGGCTGCACATCCTTATGCTGTCCCAGTAAAATGCGCTCCGAGGTAATGGCCACACCGCTGAAATGGCCGCCCTGATAGCCTAAGGCTTCGGCAATAAACAGATAATGCGCCTTAGTGCGCAGCTCCAAATAGCGCCGCAGATTAGCGCTGCGAATTACGGGAGCCTGCGGACCGATATCGCAGGCAGAATCATATTCCCGCCAGGGATTGAAAACCAAATCGCTGTGATAGCTTTGTAATTTATCAAGAAAGGTATTGATATCCATAATTTTTCTGTGTGCCTAACATAAATTTAAGCACACTTTCCTCCAAGATATATTATAACCTAAAAGGGAGTAAATTAGCAAACAATCCGGAAGGCAATTTACGTGCCCCCGCAATACATAAAAGCCGCCGTCCGCACAGCGAACGACGGCTAAATAAATTTTTAAGCTACAGCCTGCCTAAAAGTCTGTTTCTTAGTAGAGCAGCAGTACCATGCCGGCCAGCAAAGCGCACACAATACCCAAAGCATTACGTTTGCAAACCTCCATAGGGTCTACGCCGGCAATGCCTGCGCAGATAATAGTTGCACCGGCAATAGGAGAAATAGTACGGCCCAGGGTACCGCCCAAAGCAGCGATAGAGCCCATATTCATGGTAGAAATACCAAACTCAACAGCATGCGGAGTTACTGCTTCGTTGAACGCAACAGTAGCGGCATCGCCGGAGCCGGAAATCAACGCCAGCAGGAAAGGGCCAAAGGTAGCGGCAATCTTTACGATACCGGTGGAATTCAGCATCCAGGCAATCAAAGCCTTAATCAGGCCAAGAGCATTTAAGCCGGCAACGAAAACGCCAACGGAGATGATAATACCAATAATATTTGCATAAGCGTCGCCCATGCCGTTGAAGAAGTTTTTAGTCAGCTCCACAGGACTTTTGCGGGTTACAGCCAAAGCTAAAATAGCGCCGATAACCATAGCGTGAGGTACGCCCATTTTCAGGAAAGGCACCTTAGTATTGCCAAGCAGCAGAATAATTACCGGAATTAAAGGCATAATAGCGTACAAGGGATTGATCATAAAACTGGTGTCATCCATAACATTGCCTTCGGGAACATAGCCCTTGTTTTCTTTGAGCACAACAGCAACAACGGTCAGCACAACGGAGGCAATCAAAACACCCACTACGGTAGCCATCATATGGTTGCCGATAACGGTGGTAATTTGGGTATTAGCCAGCTTAGCGATAACGCCGTTATGTACCAAGCCCGGATTCAGCATACTGCCATAAGTACCGGATTTTACGGCAGCGGCAGCCATAGCGGGATGGATACCGGCAGCCATCAAAATAGGAATAAAAATAACGCCAACGGCAGCGCTGCAGCCTGCAGCGCTGGGAATAGCAATATTAACTACGAAAGTAGCCAGGGTAGCGCCGGGAATCAGCAAAAAGCCCATTTTTTTCAAAACCTTGCCAATGGCAACTACCAAATGCTTATCACACTCGGTGTACTTCATGCACCAGGCAAAGCCCATGCAGGAGCAGACAGAAGTAATCAAACCGGCATTAGTCATGCTTTTGGCAAAAGCGTCCAAAGAAGCCATAGGCTTGCCTGCAATAATACACATTAAAATACCGGCGGCAATTAAAACCATACGCGACTCATGACGTTTCAGCAGCAGATAAATTACGCCGATAACAACAAGAGCGCCAATAATTAAGAACATACAAACCCCTCCACTCTATAAATTGTGTTCTTTAATTGCAAATTATATTATAAATCAAATGACGGCGAATGTGTAGCATCGCCGTCATTGTATACATAATACTTAGCTTATGCAATTAATTTTTTACTCCGTCTGATGCCATTGACCGTAATTATGGATAATATAATTAGTCAAAGCGTCATCCGTTGCATTGGGATTGGGATTATCCATTTGGTCTACAAAATACTGCTTATCCGACCAATAATAAGCCTTGCCGCCAAAGTAGCCCAAAGCGAAGGGTATTTCCGCAGGCTGCAAAAGATTGCGGCCGATAAATTTCTCCGGAATATCCACGCCTAAAAGATACAGCAGCGTCGGCGCCAAATCAATCTGCGAAGCATATTCGTTAGTGCGAAGCAAATCCAGCGGATGCAGATTTTTGCTGACAAAAATCAGCGGAATGGGCGCAATGCTCTGCTTATCCTCGGCTTTAGTAACCAGCTTAGTATATTCGCCGCCGCTGTGAGGATTGTGGTCGCTGGTAATGATAAACAGCGTGCGGTCGTCCATAAGGCCTTGCTTTTCTGCCTCGGTAAAGAAGCGCTCCAAGGTTTTATCAACCCAATACACGCCGCGCACGGTAAAATTAGGATTATCCCGCACACCTTCAGGCATCTCCTCCCAGCGATAACCGGTATAAGGATAGGGCTGGTGCATATCCAATGTTTTTGTTACCAAAAGCATTTTCTTATCGCGGTTTTCCCGCAAAAGCTTCAACGTATGCTCATACATTACGTCATTATGATAGCCCCAGCCGCTGGCGCCGGTATAGCCAAATTTTTCCAACTGCTCCTTGGCAATATATTCCTGCATACCAAACTGGTCGGGGTATTCCCGCAGCTCGTTGGCGTAATACTGGCTGGACGCATTCATAAAAATGCCTTTCATGCCGGCCTGCTGCACAGAACGGAACAGGGACGGCGTCTTTTTGCCCGGAATATCCTTATCCATAATCAAATGAGAACGGAAGGTTGCGTTCAGCCCCTGGGTCGTAGGCACGGCAGAGGAATAATATTTATTGAGATGCGGATAACGGATTACCAGCATATTGAGAAACGGCGTAGCCTGCTCGGGAATGTTTTTATTATAAAAATTAATGTAATCACGGTGCATGGATTCCAAAATCAGCAGCACCACTCTATCGTATTGGGGCGCAATCTTGGCTACCGCAGACTTAGGAATGGTAATCCCCAGACCTTGCAGCATCTCTTTGTCCTTGTCGGTCAGCTCCCGCATTTCCACATGCTTGGCTCCCGCCATTTTATCCGTATCAAAAAGCGCCTTGCCGATAAAGTTGATATTGACGGGTACGGACAGCATATTGCGGTAAATAAGCCGCGTTTTTTCGTTTTCAATGGTCACATAGTTGCCGATAATAGTTTCTACGCACCACATACCGCCCGTAAGCAGCAGACGGTCCGCCAAATTCAGCACGATGGTGAACATGGCCACGCACAGCAGCGACCACACAAAATTAGGCTTGCGCTTATTAGGCTTAGGCACGCGGAACAGCAGCAGCACCAAAGCGATTCCGCCCACAATAGCCGCAAGCAGCACATTGCTCATGGTGGCTAAAACGCCCTTAACCGCATAGATATTAAGATTTTGGAACAGCACGCTTTCTACGTGCATGGAGGTCTGCCAAAAATAAAAAGCGTCAAAAATCAGCGCCAGCGCCGTAAAGAAATATACGGCGAAATACACCGTCTTCATCAGCAGATTAGGCCATTTATAATAGCACATAGCGGCCAACAGCACCAGCAGAATATTGTTGTTGATGCCTGCCGTAATTGCCAGCACCGTCTGCACGCCTTTATCAAGACTCAGCTGATAAACCATAAAGCACGCCACGCCCACATACAAAAGGCCGATGACAACCACGGGGAAATAACGGCGCACGCGGTCCGCCAAGCGGTTGCGCCGAAAATACAACGTCCAGGCAATTAATCCCAAAAAGCAGTCGCGCAGCAGATGGTTAAATATTTCAAAGCCAAATTCCTCCACCGGCATAGGCTCCAGACTGCCGAAGCTATCGTAGGCCAATTTACATTCGACTGCCCCTGCCAGAAGAATAAAAAGCGCTATTAGCAGCTTGCTTACAGATTTTCTCAACTTACATCAAACCCTTACGCCAAAAATTTAACGGGAACCTCTTCCATAATTATATCCAACGGCGCAGAAGTAACAGCATCGCCGTCCAATTCTGCTGCAAAATCTTCTACGTTGCAGCGAATTTCCAGCTTTTTTACCCTGCGGATAATGATATCCTTATCAAAGCCTAAAGCCTCCAGGGCAATGCAGGCGGCATAGCGGATAAAGTCGCCGCGCCTCGAGCCGGTGAATAACGCCGCATATAACCACGGAGAGGATAAGGAAGCGCCGCGGAACAAATTATAGCGGCCTGCATAATACCGGCTTTTGCCTACAATGACGGAAGAAGCCTCGTGCCACTCGGTTTCGTCGTCAAAGCGCACCTGAAAACGGTAGCGCCAGTTGCTGAAAAGCAGCTCCTTGCGCATCAGCTCCGTACCCTGCCAAACATAGGCTAATTTATTGAGCAGCTTTTTCTCTTTTTCCGTAACGCTGTCCACTACCAAAGAGTCAAAGCCAATGCCTGCCACCGTCAGGAACACGTGTCCGTTGGCACGTCCCAAATATACAGGCACCTCCACGCCCTTAGACACGCGCTTCACCCATTTATTGGGATCGCCGCTCATTAACAGCTCTTTAGCTACCAAATTGACTGTTCCCGCAGGAAAAACGCTGATATAAGGCAGATACCGGCGGTTGGCCAGCTGCTCGATTAACGCGCGGATAGTGCCGTCGCCGCCGGCAATAATCACCCAATCCACTTTATTATCGGCAGCCTCTTGGGCAATTTGGGGAATTTCATCAAAATATTGGATTTCCCGCAGCTCAATAGTTTTAGAGCCAAGCACCTGCTTGAGCTGCCTAAAAACATCGTTGATTCTCGCCATCATACTGGCAAAAAACTGCTTGCCGCTGTTGCGATTGTACACCAACACTACTTTCTTAAATTTTTCGATTTCAGCATAGGTAATAGCCATTTTCAGCTCCTAAAAATCCATTTTTTACGCGAAAGATAATTCCATACTACTACAATACAACTGGTCAGCACCTTGCTCAGCATCGGCTCCCAGCCTAAAAGGCTTACGAAAGCGTACATCAAGAGCAAATTAAAGCCCAAGCCCATAATACTTACGAGAAATACCAAGCTTAGCTCCTTGCCCTTATCGTAGCGGCTGCCGCTGTCAAAAACAAGTATGTTACCCAAAAAATAATGGTAGAGTGTGGATAGACAAAAAGCCATAGCCGTGGCAGTCATTGTCAAGGCAGTAAGACCCAGCCCCAAACCTCCCAAAAGATAATGAATGAGGATATAGAACAGTGCCCATTCTAACAGCGCAGCAGTACCACCCACAAACAGATACAGCAGTACCTTAATCAGCTCGCTATCCGTATAATCAATGCCAAACAAAACTTTTTTGCGCATAAAAACTCCACTAAAATATGATATTGTATTATATCACAATTTAAACGCAGATTACAGTAGGCAGTTATCATACTTTTTCTTGGGGCAAGGCGCGTGCCCTTTAGGGTAAAAAGTATGCAAAAAGAGCCTTTAATTGCAGGCAGTAAGTCCCACTGGCTTCATAGTGATAACGTCAATTCGCAAATCAAACAACCATAACAACAATGACTGCGTTAGCACACTGAACGAACGATAGCTAAGCTTCTTGCTTACTTTTACTGCTAAAATCTACGTGCAATGGTGAGTGTTTTTGGTGCAGGCAGGTAAAAAATGCACACCGAATGTACAATTCACTTTGCGGTAGACCGTCAAAGCTATAAATCGACGAGCGGTTATTATTTGGAACCACGAACTTTAAAAAATGGAGTATGGTAAAGCCTTTTTTGCCAGGCTTTTTGCGGCGAGGCAAAAAGCCGCTGTTTGCCGCGATTTTCAAAATCGCGAACCTTTCTTGCTTCTTCTTTCAGTTATGAAAGAAGAAGGTACAGACGCCGGCGTGCCGCACGCACCCCTATCCAAAAAAAACAGGCAGAACCGCAAACGCAGCTCTGCCTTCTATTTAATTTAGCCGAAATTAAATTTACATCACCATACCAAACGCCAAATACAAAATCACGGAAGCAGCCGCAAAGCACAGGGCATAAGGCATCTGAGTTTTTACGTGATCCATAATATTGCAGCCCGTGGTGGCGCAGGACATAATAGTGGTATCAGAAATAGGTGAAGAATGGTCGCCAAAAATAGCGCCGCCAAACATGGCACCCGCCGTTAAAGGCACGCTTACGCCCATCTGCAAAGCCATAGGAACAGCAATCAAGCCCATAATCGCCATAGTACCCATGGAAGTACCCGTAGCAAAGGAAAGAATCATCGCCATAATAAATACCAAAGCAGGCAATAGCCCCGGACTTAAAAAGCTCATGAAAATATAGGAAAGATAATTGCCCGTATCCAGCTGTTTTACCAACGGACCCATAGCAAAGGCCAGCGTAAGTACCAAAACAATAGAAAGCATGGAAGCCATACCCTTAATAAATTCGCCGGTCAATTTTTCCAAGGTAAATACCTTCTGCACCAAACACATCAGGCAGATAGAGCCTGCGGAAAGCATACAGCCCCACAGCAGCGCCTGCATACCCGCTCCCTTAGTGGGATCGCCCTTACCGGTTACCAGCAGCACGCCCAAAATACCTATAATCATAACCGCCATAGGCGTTACCATATTCCAGGCGTTAGGATGAGCGTTGGCTGCAACCTCCGTAGCCTCTCTGCCGCTGTCACTGCCTACGCTGGCAGGATCATCCAATTCGCCGGTTGCATCAACGCGTTCCTCCGCCTTTTTCATCATGCCGAAATCAATAGGCAGAAAGCAGGAAAGCAAAGCAAAAGCAACGGCGATAATGCAATAAAAATTAAAAGGAATAGATTGGAAAAGTACCGAAATCGCCTGATCCTTAGGTACGCCGCCGGAAGTCAAATAACCGCTCATAGACCCCAGCCAGCCGCTTAAAGGCAGCAGTACGCAGATTGGCGTAGAGGTAGAATGTACCAAAAAAGAAGCCTTTTCGTGCGATACCTTCATGCTGTCGTTTAAAGGACGCGCCACGGAACCCGTAACCATGCAGCTCAAGGAGCCGGAGGTAAACACGATGCAGCCCAGCAGCCAGGTGAAAAACTGGGAAGCTTTTTTGGATTTAATGATACCGCGCTTATGCACCATAATGTCGATAAAGCCAGCGATACCGCCGGAACGCTCAATTAAATACAGCACCGCGCCGATTAAGAAAATTGACATCAGCACGATGGTGTTGGAATTAGAAGCAAACACTTTCACAATACTGTAAAAGGTATTGTTGAGACCGACAAAGAACGCTCCTCCCGCCAAAATCATATTCGCCAAAAATACGCCTACCAGCAAAGCCACAAACACGTTTTTAAAAATTAACGCCAAAGCAATTGTCATCAACGGCGGAACTACCGATAAAAAGCCCAATTCCATAATACAATCTCCCCTTTACTTACGCAGCGCGCGTCCCAGCGCCCCATTAACAACCTTGCAGTCCCGCGCCGCAATTTCTCCGGCAATCAGCACATAGTCGATACCTTCGCCTGGCAGCGTAGGATTTGCAAAAGTCGCTTTATCCCCAATTTTAGCAGGATCAAAAATTACAATATCGGCATCCGCACCTACGCGCAGATTGCCTTTATTTGTCAGTCCCAGCTTTTCCACCGGCATAGCCGTGCACATGCGCACCGCTTCCTCCAGTGAAAGCTTGCCCCTGCGCACAAATTGACTGAACAAACGCGGGAAAGAACCCGCCGCCCGCGGATGTCCCTGTCCCTTATTCATAATACCGTCGCTGCCAAGCATCACGTTTAGGGAGCGTAACGCCAAATCTACGTCCTCTTCCTTCATTACATGGCACACGGTTAAATGCTCCGGATGGTCGCGGCGTTCCTCGGCAAAAATCTCTGCCGTGCACCGCTGCCCCTTGTATCTGCCCTCGCACATTTCAATCACATCATAATCGCAGTGATAGCGCTCCAGCCAACCGTCGTCATAGGTAGCTGCGCCGATAGCCGTGGAAAAAGCGTAATAGGGATAACAGTCGCAGGATACGTCCAGTCCGTTCAGCTTGTATTCGGCAAGCATGGTCAAAAACTTTTCCATCTGCCCAAAGCCCGCCATGGAGCCGATATGGGAATACTGCGCCGACAGCTTCAGCTGCTTTGCCACCTCTAAAAACTCTTTAGTGGCGGCAAAAATTCCTTCGGCGTCATCGCGCACATGAGCGGCTATCAGCTTGTTGCGCGCCGCACAGGGCGCTGCCGTCGCCAACATTTCCTTTTCCGTGAGGCCGGGAACATAACGCAGTCCATAGGATACGCCAAAGCAGCCTGCGTCCAGCGCTTCCTCTATTTTATGCACCATAAGCGCCAGCTCCGCGTCGCTTACAGGACCGTAATTATCCTTATTGCCGCAGGCCTCGCGTATGTAGCCGTGCCCTGCCAGCAGCGCCACATTAACAGGAGCGCCGTGAGCGTCAACCAATGCTAAATATTTTGCAGGGTCGTAACGATTGATGCCGCACTGCCCGCCCAGCACAGTAGTAACGCCCATACGCAGAGAGCAGCGAAAAATTGAAGTCGCGTCGTCATCCTCAATTAAACCGTCCTCCCCGACAAAATCCTCGTGCATGTGAATGTCAATAAATCCGGGGCAGACCACCTTGCCCGCAGCGTCAAGCACCACATCAGCCTGCGGTTCGGCCGCCGTTACCAGCTTCACCCTGCCGTCCTCCAGCAGCAGATTAAGCTTGGCCTGCACTAAATTAGCGGGATCAATCAGCAAACCATTTTTAATTAACGTACTCATTGATTTTACCCCATTTCCTCTAAAGTATGTTACACGTTTTGCTTAGATGTTAAACTATCGTTATAACTAATTTTACTCCATATTTGAGCAAAAATCCAGTGGCTTACCTAGGTAAAAACGGCAAATTTAACACTTTTTGTGCATGTATTATGTATTATATTCCGTCAATTACAAACAGTACGTTCAAGCGTCATGCAGCAGACCGTGCCAATCTTAGTGAAAGCAGTATTTTTCTGCGCGACAAATTGCTTACGGCGCCCAAAAAATGTGCTATAATATTGCCGTTATCCATCAAATTACCGCTGACGGCTGTTACGCCGCAGGCAAAAATATTTTAAGGAGTGCCTATGCTTTCTCTAATTTTAGCCAAAAAAATCTTTTCGCTGTTTATCATCATGCTCATGAGTATGAGCCTGGTGCGCTTAAAAATTCTCAAAACCGCCGACAGTAAGGTGATGTCCATTCTGCTGCTGTATTTGTTCTTTCCCTGCGTTATTATCGACGCCTTTCAGGTGGATTTTACGTCGGAAATCCAACACGGACTGCTGCTGAGCACCGCAGCCGCCGTAGTAGTGCAGGCGCTGCTGCTGTGCGCCGGTCTTTTTTGGCAAAGGCTGCTGCACCTCAACGCCGTGGAGGTATGCTCCGTTATCTATTCCAACGCCGGTAACCTCATTATTCCGCTGGTTATAGCCGTGCTGGGTCCCCAATGGGTTATTTATTCCAGCACCTTTCTGGCTGTGCAGCTGGTACTGTTTTGGACGCACATGAAATCGGTCATGGCGCGAGAAACCCACATGGATTGGCGCGCCGTGTTCACCAACGCCAACATGATTGCCATTTTTATCGGTCTCGTGCTACTCTTTACCGGCTGGCGGCTGCCCGCTCCCGTCAACGATGCCATGCACTCCCTGGGACTGGTTATCGGTCCCTCCGCCATGATTATCGCCGGTATGCTGTTGGGCAATATGAGCTGGGAGAAAATCCGCTCCTATAAGCGCGTGCCCCTGGTGGCATTTTTGCGGCTGATTATAATGCCCCTCATCATCTTGGTCTTTGTCAAATACAGCGGCTTGGCGACCCTTTCTCCCGACGGCAAAACCATTTTGCTGATTACCCTGTTGGCCACGGCAACCCCCTCCGCCACCACCTGCGTGAGCATGGCTTCCCTGTTCGACAACCAACCGGAATATGCCAGCGTCATCAACGTGGTCACCGCCACCTTATGCACAGTTACCATGCCCTTGATTGTGTGGCTGTACCAGCTGTAAAATATTTTATTGATAAACAAAAGCGTCCGCCATTTATAAGCTGTACTCAAAGAAAGCTTCGGCAATACGTCCGCAAAACGTACTGCCGAAGCTTTCTTTTTAACTTTTTACCACAACTAAATTTACTTTATAAGTATTGCCTGATTAGTAGCTTCATCCAGTTTGTAAATCTCTCCCGTGTCCAAAACATAAAATTTTTCCGTCGTTTCCGAACATGCCAGCTCAACGCCATAGTAATCGCTGCCACCGCCACCGGGCATCACATTATACTGCGTCATTCCTTTGGCGTCGGCGTAAGCATAAATTAAATCACAGGCGTCATTCATCGAAGTAACCTTATAAGGAAAAAGCTCCGGATGGGCCAATTTATAGCCGGCGATAAAATCACGCAGTCCTGCGTGCCTAAAGTTTGTTCCCTCAGCGCTGTGACTAAATTGGTAATAACCGCCTGCTTCCGGATTAGTGGACTTGGCAGCGCTTAAACGAAGATTCTGCCCCTCATGGCTCACCTGATAAACATACTCCTCGCCGTAATAATCCGGATTCCCGACTAAATTATCCACATTTTGGGTATAGGCAAAAGCGCCGTCCTTATATCCCCGTTGAATGGTATAGGCATACAAATGCAGCCGGTTGTTCTCCAAAACGCCGTAGGCTATAATTTGGTCGGCACTGGCCATAAAATCGGCAACTCCCAATTCATAAGCGCAGGCCTCTAAAACGGCAAATTGTTTGCCCGATTCATCAATCACCGACAGGGTAGCATTGGGAAAATCTTTGCTGTTCAAGCGTTGATAATATTGACCTGCTTCAGCTGTCAACGAGACCGTAAGCAGACATGCTGCCAACAATAAGCTTTTACATTTTAATTTCCACATAAATTTTCTCCTTAAAGCAGCCTATGCTCCTTTGCAGACTGTATCCTAGAGCGCAGCTTACCTTCAAGCAAAGCCAGGCGTAATTCTTTAATACAGCTCGCCTTCTGCATAAATTTTCTTTACCTGTCCGTTAGGAAGCATACTATAAGCCTGCGATAAATCATGTGCTACTAAATAAGTAACCAACGGGGCAGCGCTTGTTTTGTTTTTGCGGAACACCTCATATTTATAGCAGGCTACAGACGCAGTAATTTGTGCGGACAGCTCTTGCGGTTCTAAAACCATGCCTGCGAAAAACAGATTATATTTGCTGTCAGTGGTAGTTATGGGCATTCGCTCGGCAGGAAGATTGTCCAATAAAACTCTGGCCATATCCTCATCAGTAATAATTTGCTCGTTGGCATAGCGTTTATAATATGCTGCTTCCGCATCGGCGCTGATCATCGCTAATGTTGCCAGCACGCAGCCTGCAGCTAACAGGCTCCGCCATTTTCGCCCGGCAGTTTTGCCTATTTTTTTGCTTTACTTTAGTCAATAACCGCATAATCTCTACTTCGCTTTATTCTTGAGCGGTCAGAGCAGTAAGCTTATTTTATAGTAATACGTCCGTCGCCATAAGGATTGGCATACTCGTCGCCAATTTTAGCGTTGATATGGTTTTGCAGATATTCAATGATGGCATCCACATCAGAGAGTTCGCCGTCTTTCAATAATTTGCAGCCCTGGAACATCACCATACCGTCGCCGCCGTCTTTCAGCATATAGGTGGTACCGCCGACGCTGTAAGTTTTCTTAAGGTCTAAGGGTTCGCCGCCAATCAGCACGTTGGTAACTCTGTAAGCGCCGTTGACCTTAGCAAAATTACCCTTATCGTTCAGCTCAACGCCGGACGGAATACTGCTGTCAATAGTATATTGCAGACCCGCTACCTGATAGAAGCCGCCAAATTCGTCAGGATAATGGCTGGCGCCCATTTCCAGCGCGTCCAGAATCTGCTGGCCGCTGGCTTCAATAACAGCGCACATATTGCCAAAGGGGAAAGCCTCCAGCAAATCATTATAGGTAACTACACCGGTCTTAATTTCGTTGCGGATACTACCGCCGTTGACCATAACTACGTCGCAGTCCAGTACCGCCTTATAAGCGTCGGTAACAAAATCTGCCAAGCTGCATTCAGCGTTGCGCACTAAGCGTTCGCCGGTCTGCGGGTCGTTGCTGCGCAGCTGCACTAAGGCTTCGCCCACAGGCTGCTTGAGCAGCGGCTCGTATTTAGACATTTCCCGGGAAATAACCTTTTGCACCTTAGCGTCGTCGCCCACGTCCTCCTGCAAAAGGGTGCTGCTCAATTTTCCGTCCGTGCCGATAACCACTTGACCAACTGTTTTAAGCTTGGTACCGGTTTGCGCAATCAGCACATCCTTGCCCAAATAATTCTTAACATATTTGCCCTGAATTTTTTCGTGGGAATGACCGTCAATCACTGCGTCTACGCCGCGAGTGTTGGCCGCTACGTTAATGCTGTTCCATTGCTCGATAGAACCGTTAATGCCCAAATGGCCTACCAGGAATACATAATCGGCGCCGTTTTCGCGAGCGCGGTTAATGCTTTTTTGCAGCTGGCGGTACAGCTTTTCGCCGCCGGCATCCTCGCTGAAGCCATAAATATAATTGCCCTTACCGTCCTGGAAGTAGGTAGGCGTAGAGGATACCAAGGTACCTGGCGTGGTAACGCCTACAAAAGCAACCTTCGTGTCGTCAAACTGCATCATTTTATAGTCCGGCAGCAGCTTTTTATTGGTTTGCAGATTAACAATGTTAGCGCTGTAATAGCCGCATTTTTGCTTTTTGGCCAGTTCTAAAAAGCGATTCATGCCATAGTCAAATTCATGATTGCCGGGAATAGCAAAGTCGTAGCCCACAGCGTTCATAATGTTTATCACAGCGTCGCCGGTGGAAAGCTTGCCAATGGGCGCGCCCTGAATAGCGTCGCCTGCATCTACCAACGCCACATAAGGAGTTTTGTGCAGCATATCCTTTTTAATCTGCGCTACGGTGGCAAAGCCTAAATTATCGTTGACGCCGCAGTGAATATCGTTAGTATGCAAAATTACAATATCCTTATCAGCCGCCCAGCCTACAAGCGGCACAGCAGTTGTCAGGCCCACGGTTAAAAGGGACAGCAAATAGTTTTTCCAGTGTTTTTTCATTATATATACCTCCTTATGTACTAATAATAAATTACGCATATTATAGTTTTTGTCAAGCGCTTCTTGGTTCAAGCTTAAAATACGGACACTACGGCTCCGCCAAAATTATCGTAAATAAATTGACTAATTTCCTCGGACTGCAGAACGTTGAGCAGCTTTTTGATATCCTCGCTGTTTTCTTCGCCATTACGCACGCCTACACAGCCGCAAAAAGCGCTGGCAGGTCCTTCGCGATACAGGGAATCGGCATAGGGATTTAAGCCAAGCCCTTGAGCCTGCTGAGCTGTTAAAACGCTCATATTGCTATTTTCGTACACGGACTTAACATCCGCATAATCGTTTTCATAAATACGGAAGGGTCTGTTCATGTCGGCAATACTGTCCGTATCGCAGTAGGCAGCAGCGCCGCTCTTTAAGGTCAAGATACAGGCGTCCTGCAGCAGCCACAGGGCGCGTCCCATATAGCCGTTCTGCGGCAGCATAATCATAGCTCCGTCCCAGGCCGCTTCAACACTGTTAAACTCTTTGGAATAAATACCCATAGGCTCTACAAACACCTTGGCGCCCACTGTCAGCGGCAGCTGATGCTCGTCGGCAAACGCCCTAAATTCATGCTCCGTTTGCAGAAAGTGCGCATCAAGCCTGCCCTCCAGTAAATCTAAAGCGGCCTGCGTACCCTCGCTGCCGTCATCGGCATAGCCCACATATTCCACCTGCACTCCCTGCTGCGCCAAAATCGGTATGGCCCTATCCAGTATTTTGCCGTAAGGATAAGAAATCGTACCCACCTTCAGCGTACCGGCATAAGCGTTCACTGCGAAACTGCAGGTTAAGACTGCCGCTGCCAAAGCCAGCAGAAAGGCTTTACGTAAACAATTTTTCATAATGTCACTCCCTTCTTTGCTTGCAAGACTTACTTTGCCAGCTTAATTATAAAGCAACCCGACAGAAAAATCCCCACCCGCAGCAGTCGTTTTGGGGTGGGATTTTTTTCTGCGCCATGAAAGCTTGCTTTTTCCACGGCATTCCCTTTGTTATGAACGGGGAATATGATATAATTTTTATAAGCTTAACCACATTTCAGACTAATTTTCCGCCGAGGAGGTTATACATTTGAAAAAACTGTTATTTATACTTATCCTTCTGGTTGCTACGGCAGCTCTGTTTACCGGCTGCGCAGACCAAAACAAGCTTAGCGCCGAACAGCCCACGACCATTACGATTTGGCACGTATACGGCAATCAGACCAAATCGCCGCTCAACGACGCTATCGCTGAATTTAACGCCACCGAGGGCAAAAAGCAGGGAGTAATAGTAAAAATAACCTCCCTCACCAACTCCACTGCCATTGATAAAGCGTTGATTGCGTCTGCCAACAAGGAGCCGGGCTTTGCGCCCATGCCCAATTTATTCACCGCCTATCCGCGTTTGTTGAACATGATAGACAACAAGCTGTTTTTAGACTGGTCCCAATATTTTACGTCAGAGGAGCTGGCAGCCTATAATTCGGACTTTTTGCGGGAGGGCTACGAGGGCAAGGCTTTATTTGTGCTGCCCATTGCCAAATCCACCGACGTGCTGTTTGTCAACCAAACCCTGTTTGACCGTTTTGCAGCCGCCACCGGCGCAACGCTGGAGCAGATGCGCGATTTTGACAAAATTTTTGAGCTGTGCCGCCGTTATCACGCTTGGAGCGGCGGACGGGATATGTTTCAGATTAACGAATATTACCATTATTTCCACATCAATATGGCGTCCTTTGGCAAAGATTTTATCCAAAACGACACCGCCAATACCCGAGACCCGATTTTTGCGCGAATTTTTTTACCCATGGCTAAGGCTGCCATTGCCGGCGGCTTATGCGTCGAAAAGGGCTACGCCTCCGACAGATGGGTGACGGCGGCGATTATCAGCAACGTGGGCTCATCCGCAGGCGTATTATATAATCGCGATTACGTCATTTACGATAACAACAAAAAGGAAAGCGTAACCAATATCTGCCTGCCCTATCCCGGATTTTTGGCTGCAGGCGGCAAGCCCATGTTTCCGCACCGCGGCGTAGGCCTTTTTGCCCGCAAAAGCGACAACGAAAAAGAAAATCTGGCGGCGGCTGTTTTTGCCAAGTGGATAGGTCAAAAAGCACACAATCTGCAGTTTGCTACTAACATCGGTTATCTGCCCGTCAACCAGCAGGCCTTAAAAGAGCTTTTGGCTAATCCTCAAAGCATAACCTCGCCTAAGCACCGCCAGCTGTACGAAAGCCAAAAGCTGGCTGCCGACGAATACGCTTATTTATATTTACCACGCAGTAAAAACGTCAGCAAAATTCAATTTAAAGTAGAAAACGTTACCCGTCTGATTTTAGCCGACGCGCAAAAGAAATATCGCGAGCGAGTACAGACCGGTGAAGCGCCGGAAACGGTCTGCGACGAACTGGCGGCAAAAAGCCTGCGTCAACTGCAGGAATATCAACTCTAACTAAGTGACGGTGTAATTGATGAAAAAGCTTAACAGTTTATATTTTTCCCCGCGTATACAGCAACTGCTGGCCCAGATGTCATCGGTAGGTACAACGCTGATATCGGCGCCCATGGGTTACGGCAAAACCATAGCGGTAAATTATTTTTTGCAGGCGCAGGAGCAAAAGGACCATATCGTTATGCGTCAAAGCATTTACGGTGCCGGCAGAGAAGTCTTTTGGCAGGGAGTGCGGCGCACCTGGAGCGTCCTGCCTTTGGGAGAAGCGCTCTCGCAGCAGGCAATTCCCGTAGATACCAACAGCCGCGCCTTGATTTTGGAATTGTTTGCTAAGCTTTTGCCGCAAGAGGAATGCTATTGGTTTATAGACGATTTGCACCTGCTGGAGGATAAGGCGGCCAGTGAATTTATTTACGCTTTAAGTAAGGCGGGGTTTGCCAATCTGCATCTTTTGCTGGCCAGCAGAAAAAAGATTTTCACGCAGGCGCAGCGTATGAGCCTAGGTCAACGGGTACTGCTGATTGATAAGCAGACTTTGGCGCTTACGCGGGCGGAGCTTACTGAATACAGCCAACGCTGTAGCCTGACAATTCCCGCAAGACTGCTTGACTCGCTGCACGAAGCCTGTGAAGGCTGGATTTCTATTATCTACCTGAACTTTTTGTCTTACAGCAAGTATCAGCGCCTGCTGCTGGACAACAAAAGCGTCTACGAAATGATTACCTCTGTCTTATTGGAGCCATTGACAACAACGCAGCGAACCCTACTGCTGCTCATGGGACAGCCCGAAGAATTTACGGCGCAGCAGATAGCCTTTGCGTACGGTAATGATGGTACGGAGGAAATTCACCGGCTATTGGATTTTAACGCCTTTATTATCTCGTTGGCTAACGGTAATCTGCGCTGCCATCACATGCTGAAGCAGGCCACGCGCCACGCCTTCTCGCTTTTGCCCCAAGACGAGCAGAGAAAGTATTTCTGCCGGTTTGGTCAATGGTATGTACAGCAGCAGGATTATGAGGAAGCGTTGGACTGGCTGTATCGCGGGCAGGATTTTACAGGTCTATTGGCGGCAGTACAGCAGCTGCGTGATTGGTCCATGCGTGAGGAACACAAGCGGCATTTGTTTGATTGGCTGCGTGAGTGTTCCCCCAAAATTTTGTGGCAGTATCCGCAGGCAGTGCTGATTATCATGCGCAGAATGTTTTCGCTGAACATGATTCAAGAAATGCTGCAGGTCAAGGATTGGTATGTTACCGCATTGGAGCGCAACGCCGCGCTTACTGCCGCAGAACGCAATAATTATTACGGCGAGCTGGAGGTTATCCTCAGCTTTTTGGCGTTCAACAGCATTACAGGTATGAGCAGGCATCATCGTAAGGCTTACCAATTACTTAGCGGCGCGCCGCAGACCTTAAGCAAGCAGGGTGTGTGGACCTTTGGCGCTCCTAGTATTCTTGGCTTGTACCTCAAGGCCAGCGGCGGTCTGCAGCAAACCATAGACGAAATGTACGATTGTATGCCGCCATATTATCTGCTGAGTAATTGGCATGGAGCCGGCGCCGCGGAGGCGACGGAAGCGGAAGCCCTGCTTTTACAGGGGCGCTATGACGAAATGAATATCTGCCTGGAAAAGGCTTATTATTTGGCGCGCAAGCACGGTCAGGAATGTATAACCCTGTGCTGTGATTTTTTGGCAATGCAGCGCGATATTTTCCACGGCGTCCCCAATGGGCAGATAGAAAAATATCGTCGGCATGAGGACAGCGTCTGGAAGCAAAGTATGCTGCTTAACACCGCGGATATGTGCATAGGCTTTTATTATGCGCTTTTAGGTAAAATACAGCAGCTGCCGGGCTGGCTGACCAGCCGGGAGCCGGGCGAAGCCTCCGTACTCTACCCTGCGCGGGCGTGCTGCAATTATATTGCGGCGCAGTGCCTGCTGGCGAAGGAGCGTTATACGGAGCTTTTGGCGCGTTATGACGATTTGCAGGCAGAATGCAGGCTTTACAACAATTTTTTGTGCCAGCTGTATTTGCTGGTACAAAAGGCCGCAGCGTTAGCAGGCTTAGGCGAGCTAAAAAAGGCCAAGCCTGTGCTGGACCAAGCGCTGCACCTGGCTGCCGCCGACAACCTTTTGCTTCCCTTTGCGCAGAACATTACGCTTTTACAGGAGCTGCTTATGCAGGAGCGCACCGGCAAATATGGCGAGCTGGCAGAGAAAATTTTGGTTTTAGGACGGCAGTTTACGGCAGGACGGGACCAGCTGCGGCAGGCAGGCTTAGCAGCCAAGCTTTTAACGGAGCTGTCACCCCAGGAGCTGCAGATTGCGCAGCTGGCGGCTGCACGGCATACCAATAAAGAAATTGCCGCCGCGCTTAGTCTACAGGAGGGAACGATTAAGCAATATCTGAACCGTATCTTTTTAAAGCTGCAAATCGATACCGAAGCGAAGAATAAGCGTCACCAGCTAAGCAACTATTTTTCGTAAACTAACTAATGGTTAATTATTTAATAATAGGGTTTAGGCTATACTATATTTGATAAAGTATAGCCAGACCCTATTTTTTTATGCTGGCGAAAGGAGCAATAAAATGAAACGATGGCAAACTATTCTTTCCTCCTGCTTAGTGGTACTGCTTATGCTGACAAGCGTTGTTTGGGCAGCTAGCAAATATAAAACCCAAATCAAAGTCACCGGAAGCAAGCTTGCCGTGCAGCACTGTGTTGTAGGCAACGGTAAGCTTAAAGAATCGGCGGTTTTAATAAATAAGAAGAATAAGATTATAGCCCGTTGGAAAGCGCGTACCAGCAACAAATGGTACAAGGTTTACGATGATGGCTGGAAGGACATCCGCTTCATTCCTTACACCATAGACATGAGTGAGTATAGCGCAGGTAGGTATCGTTTTGTCGCTACTACTGTCTTTGAGAATAAACGGACAGTTAAGAGCACAAACTGGATTAACTATAAGCCAAAGTTATTGATGAAGTACAGCCAAACGAAGGTGGTACGCAATGCCAATGGCGATATTTTGCAGCGTCTGTATTTTAAAAAGAACGGCTCCAAAGGCAAGTATTGCTATGCGCAGATTTTTGATAAAAGTAACAAGTTGGTATACAGCGTAAAGCATAAGTCGCAAAATAGCAGCCAAGATTTTTCTTTCGGCTGGAATGGCTGGGGCAGAAACACATCTGCAAAAAAATGCCCGAAGGGTATCTATACGGTTAAATACTGGATGGACGGAGTTAATCCCAAAACGGCGAAGTTCCGCTTAAGCATCTAAGGAGGGTCGAATTATGAAAAAGAGAAATATAGTCAGCTTGCTTATAACCCTGCTTTTATGCTGTTTGACCATGGTGGCTATGGCTGCAAAGGGCGACTGGAAAAATGTACAGGGCAGCTATGTATGGACGGAAAGCAGTCAATATAATAACGGTATTTTGAATATCAAGCCCTTGGAAGAAGATATCTATCTGTTTGAGTTTAGGGTAATGCGCGGCAGCGAGGCCGAAGACAGCGCCGAAACCTTTCAGACTGCCGGAACCCTGCTGCTGAACGATAACGGCGTTGGCGAGGCAGACTTACCCGTGGGCCAAGACGATGTAGTAACGCTTCAGTTCACGTTAGCGGATAAAACACTTACCGTTAAGCAAGAAGGTAAGCTGCCGTTGGACGTTCAGGGAGCTTATACATTTAACGAGCCCGGCTTTGACGTATCGGAAAATGCCGCTGTGGCGATTATCGAAAGCCTGCCGTCTAATTTGACAAGCCTTGGCGCCGCTAACCGCCCGTATAAGCTGTTATATGCCGACGAAACGGTGGACGGCTGGTTCTATCAGGTTATCGCCGTACATGAGCCTACCAATACTATTATCGGCAAATACCTGGTAGCCGCAGATTTAAGCGCAGTATATCGTAACGACGAAAACATACCCGGTTTGATTTATGGTACGCCGGAAAATATGCTGGCCGCTCAACGGATACCGCTGGTAGAAGAAGAAGACCAGGACGACCCGCCTGCCGTAGAAAACGGCGAGCCGCAAGGCAATGCCGAGGAAGAAGACCGGCCGGCTGCCAACGAGGCGCAAGCCACCCCGTTGGTAAAAATTGCTGCCGAGCAAGAAAACCTGCGCGTGGGCGACAGCACCAAAATTACGGCGCAGCTTCCCGGTAACCTTGGCTACGAGATTGCCAGCCTGCAAAGCTCCAACAAAAACGTACTAAAAATTGACGGCAATAAAATTGTCGGCGTAGCTCCGGGTACGGCAAGTATCAAGGGCACGCTTAAGCTGGAAAAGGGCAAGAAAGATTTTGAAGTAAACGTAACGGTTTTCGAGCCTAAACTGGAAGCAGACAATATGCCGACGCATATTAACATAGGCGACAAGCTGCCGTTACAAACCTTTATCACCGGTCAGGAAGGCTTTGTGAAGGCCCAATGGAGCGTTAATGATGAAAAAATAGCCGTTATTAACAAGGGCCAGCTTGTAGGCAAGGCGGACGGACTGGTAACGGTAACGGCAAAGCACGGCGATATGCAAAGCTCTTGGTTCGTTGCCGTAGGTAAGGCAGAGCTGCCTATGGGAGCAATCGGCGAGGACGAGGACGACGACTATAGCTGGATGACCGCTCTGTTGGCTGTCTTTATTGGCGGTGTTGTTGTCATTGGCGGCGGCGCATTTTGGTTATATAAACGTTTTTGCACTAAAAAGTAAGCGTTTCACTTACGGCGGCAACCCCGCCTAAGTTCTGCCCGGAATGCGGCAATTTACTCGATGATAAAGATGTGCAATAAACAAAGAGGTGAATCTTTTGGCTGATACCAGTGTTAGCTATAAATGCTTATGCTGCGGCGCTCCGTTAAGCTTTCTGCCCGGCGCAGAAAAAGTAACCTGCGAATACTGCGGCACCGAGCTGGAGATAAAAACCGTTGAAG
>Ga0129317_1000480_pt1 | contig 41967 bp, 40 predicted proteins | sample Cm1ome_FD_94430 | JGI IMG/M metagenome (GOLD analysis project Ga0129317, IMG submission 94430) | Eastern black-and-white colobus group fecal microbial communities from Wisconsin, USA - Cm1105 metagenome | ecosystem: Host-associated > Mammals > Digestive system > Large intestine > Fecal | place... | reverse complement strand
TCTACAGAAAAAGAAAGATACGAATCTCCTGCAGAATATCAGGTATTAAAAACACTGATTTCTACGGGAGATTCGTATTTTAAAATTTAGAGCTTAAAAATCGGGATTTCCCGACTGCCCCCTTTTCAGGAGATTAGCTTTTTTTGATAAATGTACTCTGGCATTTTGGACAGCGGATCTCAATGCGTCCTTTTCCGCGAGGAACACGAATTTTCTGTCTGCATGTAGGACATTTATAAATATGATGGGTACGCAGTTGCTTTAACTGAGAAAGTTTTGCGTTCCACTTATAGCGGATATTGGCTGTTTTATCTAAATATGTACGGTTTTCTGCTGAACGCTTATAGAGGTTTCGAGAGAACATTCGGAAATAGGCATAAAACAAAAGTACAAATGCAATGGAATATAAAAGTTTCCATCCTGTAAAAAGTGATACAAAGTAACAGATCAGAGTTACTATAAGGAGAAAGCGATTCAACTCATCTACTCCATTTCGTCCCGACATAAAACGTATAAATTTTTCTTTCATAACGATTCCTTTCCAATTTGTTTTAAGTGATAAACACTATTTTAAAAGTTCTGGCGGCAGAGTCAATTAATACTTTATAAAAAAATATAAAATTCTAATAGCTTGACATGGAGATGTTTTTTTACTAATGTAAAAGGGTACGATATATTTGAGGAGAGATGAACAACAGAATGAAGAATAGAAGAAAAAAATATCATAGAGGACGAAGAGAGAAAAGAACGAAGAAGCAGATGATCAGCCAGGTGATTTCTACGATCGTGTTGATTGTGGCGCTTACTGTATTTGCAGTCTCTGCATTTAAATTATACGGAATCTTCCACGGATATCATGAAGGAGAGTCTGAATACAAAGAACTGGAAGAACTTGTTATTGTTAATGAAGGAAAAGAAGAAGCCCGTCTACAGGTGGATTTTGATGCACTTAGAGAATTGAATAAGGATGTTGTGGGATGGATTCATTTTGAAGAACCGGCAATTATCAATTACCCGGTGGTTCAGGGGAAAGATAATTCGGAGTATTTACATAAAACTTTCAAAGGATATGAAAATACCGTAGGGTCTATTTTCGTAAATACTTATAATAATTCAGATTTTAATGATCAAAATACATTGATCTATGGACATTATATGTATAATGGAACCATGTTTAATGAACTGGAAAAATACGCAAAGAAAGAATTCTGGGAACAGTATCCATATTTTTATATTTATACACCGGATGGCAGAGAAATACAATATCATATCTACAGTGCGGGTGTTGTAAAGGATACTTCGGAAAGCTATACTTACCAGTTCAGCGATGAAGCAGCCTTTGCAGAATTTGTGGAGATTACCAAGGGGATCAGCAACTATGACACTGGTGTTACGGTGGGAAATGATGCCCAGATCGTGACTTTATCTACCTGCACGAAAGAAAATAATGATAACCGATTTGTAGTTCATGCTGTGAAAGTGGCAGAGCGAGAGGTGGAAAATGAATAATATTAAGAACTTTGAGGTTGGAGATATCATTAAAATGAAGAAACCGCATCCTTGTGGAAATAATGAGTGGGAGATTTTGCGCGTGGGTGCTGACTTCCGTTTGAAATGTCTGGGATGCAGTCATCAGGTGATGGTCTCTCGTAAACTTGTCGAGAAAAACACAAGAGAAATAAGAAAAAAGCTTGCAATTAGAAAATCAGTATGATATAGTATGAAATTGTGATATACTATTTAATCCTTGTTCCCGACATGAATTCGGGAGCCAGAGACCATAAGGAGGTGCAGGACATGAACAAATATGAATTAGCAGTTGTTGTCAGCGCAAAACTCGAAGATGAAGCCAGAGCAGAAGTTATCGAAAAAGTAAACGCACTTGTAACACGTTTCGGCGGTAACGTAACTGAAGTTGAAGAATGGGGTAAGAAAAAATTAGCTTACGAAATTCAGAAAATGAAAGAAGGTTTCTACTACTTCGTTAAATTCGAATCTGAAACAACAACACCAGTCGAAGTTGAACAGAGAATTCGTATCATGGATGGTGTTATCAGATATTTATGCGTGAAACAGGAAGCTTAGAAAGAGGCAACGTATGAATAAAGTAGTTTTAATGGGACGTCTGACAAGAGATCCTGAAGTTAGATATTCACAAGGTGAGAATGCTCTCGCTATTGCAAGATATACATTAGCTGTAGACCGCAGATTCCGACGCGATGGAGAACAGAGCGCAGATTTTATTAACTGTGTAGTGTTTGGAAAGAGCGCAGAATTTACAGAACGTTATTTCCGTCAGGGAACAAAGGTTGCTGTAAGTGGTCGTATTCAGACTGGAAGCTATACGAACAGAGATGGCGTGAAAGTCTATACAACAGAAGTTGTTGTTGAAGAACAGGAATTTGCAGAAAGCAAAAATGCGAGCAACGCACAGTCTTATCAGGCAAGCCCAGCTCCGGCACCAAGCGCAGACGCTGGTGACGGCTTCATGAACATTCCAGATGGAATTGATGAAGAATTACCATTTAATTAGGCTTTGAAAGGAGATGTGCAGACATGGCATTCGAAAAAGGAAACAGACCTGATTCTCCAATGAAGAGAAGAGGCGGACGCAGAAGAAAAAAAGTTTGTGTATTCTGTGGAAAAGAAAATAACGAAATCGATTACAAAGATGTAGCAAAATTAAAGAAATATGTTTCTGAAAGAGGAAAAATCCTTCCAAGAAGAATCACAGGAAACTGTGCAAAACATCAGAGAGCTCTTACAGTTGCAATCAAGAGAGCAAGACATATCGCTTTAATGCCATACGTTCAGGAATAATCTTAAGAGCGTAGTAGCTAATAAGTAATTTAAGCCTTTAGGTACCGGAATTCCGATACTTAAAGGCTTTTCTTTTTTACGCGAAGGCACAAGGCGAGCGGAAATGCTTGCATTTCCATTCGCCGCCGCACGCGAACGAGTAAAACTCGCGAAGCGGGTTTCATCTCGTTTGGGACGCCAATTTTCTGTGAGAGCAAGTGCAATGCCTCCTACAGAGAATTTCTCACTTCTTCCGGCATCAAATCTCTGTGGAAGCAAGTAAAATGTCCTCTACAGAGAATCTTAGACTTGCTTTTCACTTTTTCTGTCGTCGATTCTCTGTGAGAGCAAGTGAATTGCCCTCCACAGAGAAATCCTCACTAGCTTATCACATTTTCCGGCACCAGTTCTCTGCGAAAGCAAGTGAATTACCTGTCACATAGAATCTTCCACTGGCTTTTCACTTTTTCTGGCGCCAGTTCTCTGTGAAAGCGAGTGAATTGTCTACCACATAGAATCTTCCACTTGCTTATCATATTTTCTGGCGCCAGTTCTCTGTGAAAGCTAGTGCATTGTGTCTTACAGAGAAATTCCTGCTCGTTTCCTGTTTTTATTTACAGGATACGACCATGGAAAATAATTTTGTTAATAGATAAATCATTTTTATTTAACAAAATCATAGTGGCATCTTTTCCTACATCTAAACTTCCTATGCGATGTTCTAATCCCAGCGACTGTGCCGGATTATAAGTGGCAGCTCTGACGGCATCCGCAAGTGGAACGCCAAAGGATACTGCCGTTCGCAGACAGTCCATCAAATTGGTGGCTGAGCCGGCAAGTGTATCCGGTTGATCGGCGAGAGTAGCACGGTTGCCGTGAACAACAACGTCCTGTCCGCCGAGTGTATAGTTGCCGTCAGGCATTCCTGCGGCACGCAAGGTATCCGAAATAAGAATTACACGTTCCTTTCCATACATCTGGAAAGTGAGACGAATCGTGGATGGGTGGATATGGATTCCGTCGCAGATCAGTTCAACTTTTGCTTCCGGACAGTCAAATGCAGCGCCAATGACACCAGGATTCCGATGATGAAGTGGCATCATACCGTTGTAAAGATGGGTTGCCTGACGCGCACCTGCCTGAAAAGCGGCAGCAGCAGTGTCATAGTCAGAGGCAGTATGTCCGAGAGAAACGGTAACATCTTTGGCACCGCGAATGAAATCAATTGCTCCCGGGAGTTCCGGTGCTACAGTTACAAGTTTGACCAGATGATTGGATGCTTCCTGCAGACGTTCTAAAAGCGCAAGATCAGGTTCATGCAGATAGTCGCCATTTTGAGCACCCTTTTTCTCGTATGAGAGAAAGGGTCCTTCCAGATTAATTCCAACCAGTTCTGCACCGCTGACAGCAGTACGCTGATGATGAGCTGCGTTTTGACAAAGATTTATAAGCTGATCCTCAGGAAGCGTCATTCCCGCAGGGCAAATATAAGTAATACCATTTGATAATTCATAATCGGCTATCGTCTGTAATCCTTCTAAAGTGGCATCACTGAAATCTTCGCCACAGCATCCGTGAAAATGTAAATCGATTAAGCCAGGAATAACATAAGAGTCAGAAGCATCAAGAATGAAGTCAGAATCAGAAGAAGCAGAGATCACAGAATCTTCTGTGTTAAGTTCACGGGATACAAATCCATCATTCAAATCGAATACCAGTCCATTTATTATTCGCATTTATGCGTCCTCCCTATCATAAAATTTATAAACTACTTTTATTATAGTGAACGGTATTTTAAATAGCAAGAAAAAACAAAACAGGAAAAAGTTTCTTTTTCGCTTTTTTGGAGTAGAATTTTGCAGTTACTTTTTGGGTATATGCTATGAAATGTGATTGTATTTTATAAAGTTTTGTAATATTATGAGAGTAGATTAGTATCGTTAAATTTCGGAGAATTTTGTGTATTTTTCACAAAATTTTGAACATACAGTTTTGAGGCAAAGGTGATTGGATATATGACATCGCAGGAATTGAAAAAACTGAATCGAATGGAGCTTCTGGACTTGTTGCTGGCACAGACGAAACGTGCAGATGATTTGGAAGAAAAGCTCAGGCAGGCAGAAATGAAGTTGAATGAAAGGCAGATTTTGTTGGATGAAGCTGGTTCCATTGCACAGGCTGCACTGCGTGTCAACGGTGTGTTTGAAGCGGCAGAAGCAGCGGCTTCACAATATTTGGAGAGTATCCAGACATTAAATGCCCGCCAGGAGGAGGTTTGCTCAAAAAGAGAAAGCGCAAGCAAAGAAGCAGCAGATAAACTTTTGAGTGAGACTGAGATGAAATGCCAGACTATGGAAAGTGAGACCGAGAGGAGATGTGCAGATATGCTTTCTACGGCAAAGAGGGAATCAGAAGCCTATTGGGATAAAGTGAGAGCGCAGTTGGAAGAGTACATGTCTTCTCATGATGCATTATTGAATTTGTTGAATATACAAAATGTAAGGGGCATGCAGGGTGATGAAAAATAAAAGAGAATATGATATACAAGATTTCCCTGACATTGCAGAACTGGAAACGGAAATACATCGAATAAAATATAAAAATCAATATGCAAAAGTGCTGCGAAGCACGATTTATGCACTGATTACAGTGGCAGCAGTTGCGGTGCTGGTGGCAACCTTACTTTTGCCGGTTTTGCAGATTTATGGTAATTCTATGACACCGACACTGAATGAAGGAGAAATTGTAGTTTCGGTGAAAGGCGCATCCTTTGAGCGGGGAGATGTTGTTGCATTTTATTACAACAATAAAATTCTGGTGAAACGTCTGATCGCGATGCCGGGAGAATGGGTCGACGTAGATTCGGATGGAAACGTTTCGATAAATGGTAAAAAAATGGATGAACCGTATTTGACCGAAAAAGCTTTGGGAGATACGACAATTAAACTGCCATATCAGGTACCGGAAAACAGGTATTTTGTAATGGGAGATCATCGTGCCACGTCAGTTGACAGCCGTAGTACTGCGGTAGGTTGTGTTGCAGAAGAACAGATTGTGGGGAAAATAGTTTTTAGAATTTGGCCGCTCCCATCATTTGGGGCATTAGATTGAGAGAAAGGAGGGTTTTATAGTTATGAACAATGATTTACAGCGGCAGACGGAGAAAATACAGATCAAAAGCAAAAAGAAAAAAATATGGAAACGAGTAGTCAGCATTTTATCCTGCGTTGTTGTGTTTTGCACGACTTATGCGCTGATCCTGCCTGCCATTACAATGGAACATAATGTAGTATATTGCGGAGAAGAAGAACATACACACAGTGAGGACTGCTATAAGATACAGCTCGTCTGCGATAAGACGAAAGAAGGACATGAGCATAGTGAATCATGTTATGAGGAAACGCGTACACTGATTTGTGGACAGACAGAGGAACCAGGGCATAAACACAACGATTCCTGTTATAAGAAAGCGCAGGTTCTAACGTGTACCAATGAGGATCCGTCGCATGAACATACAGATGCATGCTACACGGAGCAGGAAGTTCTTGTCTGCACGCAGGATGAATCTGAGGGCGGCGGACATGTTCACACTGATGCATGTTACAAGACAGAACGTAAGTTAATTTGTGGGCTTCCGGAAGAAGGACATGAGCATACGGAGAGTTGTTACAAAAAAGAACTTGTCTGCGGAAAAGAGGAACATGCACACAGCCTTATGTGCTATGCAAATCCAAAAGCGGATTTGGAGACGAAAGAGACGTGGGAGAACAGTATAGCTGATGTAGAACTTACGGGCGTTTGGTCAGACGATATTCTTTCTATAGCAAAAAGCCAGATGGGATATCAGGAGAGCGAAAAGAATTATATCGTAGATGACGACGGTGTGACAAAACAGGGATACACTCGTTATGGCGCATGGTATGGTGTTCCGTACGGCGAATGGTGTGCGATGTTTACGTCGTTCTGCTTTGAATATGCAGACGTGCCGAAAGATGTGATTCCTCAGGAAGCCAGCTGTGCAAAGTGGATAGAGAAGCTGGAAGCGCTTGAGCTGTATCAAGACAGAGAAGAATACATACCGAATCCGGGGGATATCATTTTCTTTAATTATAAAAATGAAAGACGTTCCGACCATGTAGGAATCGTGGAGTCAGTGAATACGGAAGAAAATGAAATCGTTACGATAGAAGGTAACAATGGTAAGAAGGTAGGTTCACATCGCTATGCAGCAGATGATGGACATATTATTGGTTACTGTGATGTGACAACGGCTTATCGGACATATCTGGAGCAGCAGGAAAAGACGCTGAAAGAGCAGCTGATTCTGACGGAGCAGCAGCTTACGGCAGAAATGTATACGGATGCATCCTATACAGAAGGAATGGAAAGCGATGTGAAGATTCAGGTGTCTGGTCTTCTGCCGGAAGGCGCAGTTGTGAGAGCTTATCCAGTACAGATGGAAGATACCGATTTCGAAGACATTTCTGTGAACAGTGAATCTGTTCTATGTGTATATGATATAACGGTATTTATGACAGATGCAGAAGGTGGTTTTGTCCCATTTGAACCGGAAGAAGATGCACTGCTGACAGTTACTTTCGTGTTGAATGAAGGTATGGTATCAGAAACGGCAGATGGAAATTCAATTCATGTATTCCACATCTCGGATGAAGGTGAGATGGAAACGATCATTCCACAAGTAGATGGTGGTACCGTATCCTTTGAAGCAGAACATTTTTCTACATATGGTGTGTATGCAAGCAGAGGTGTAGGTATCTGGGAAGATTTGGTAAATGCGCTGAGCGGTGCAAATTCCGGTGATGTGATTACACTGACTGGTGATTTCACTGCAGGTGATGCAGCCTATACGTATAATAAAGATGGTGTGACACTGGATTTTGCCGGACATACGATTACTGCTAAGGAAAATACTTCTATTTTCAATGTGACTGGTGGTAGTCTGATTATGAGGGACAGTTCCGGAAATCATGAAGAAGTAGCGAATGCAGATGGAAATTTGTATGGCAACGCAGCAACTTACGATAATCAGACACTTACATATTATGTGACGGAATCTGCAGTTACGAATGCAAGTACTGGTGCAACCAGTGAAACATTAAAGAAACATACGGTAACACTCGGCGAAGGCAATGGCGGTGGTCTTATTGGAAATGGAACTGGGCGCGCCATTGAACAAAGCGGTGGTACGGTAACATTTGAAAGCGGATATATCTGTAACTTTAATCGTGAAGGAGAGAATGAAGATACATTTGGCGGTGCAATAAAGATTACTGATAATAATACGTTTAATATGACTGGTGGTGTACTTGCGGCAAACAGTGCGCCAAACGGTGGTGCTGTTTATCTGACTGGCGGTACGATGGATATGACCGGTGGTGTGATCAGCGGCAATACTTCTAACCGTACAAAGGCAGAATATGAAGGCGCCATTCACAATGGCGGCGGTGGTATCTTTGCCGATGGAGAAAATGTGAAGGTGAACTTATCAGATGGATATATCACGAATAATATTCAGATAGGTGATGCTTATTTTGATGGTGGTGGCGGTGTATCGCTTTCTGGCGGTTCAACCTTCAATATGACAGGTGGATTTGTAACCGGAAATATCGCCAATGGCGGTGGCGGAATTAAAACGAACTTCCAAAGATATTCTGGAAAGGTAAATATCAGTGGTGGTCATGTTTCTGCGAATTATGCCAGAACGACTGAAGGCGGTGGCGTTACCATCGACCGGGACGGTGAAGGTACAATTACCGGTGGTTAAATTACAAATAACCACACGAACACTACAGAGCACTGGGGCGGTGGCGGCTTGTTCTGTGCCGATGGAGCTACATTGAATTTAAGAAGCGTACTTGTTACGAATAATACAGCTACTGGTCTTGGTGGCGGTGTTGCAGGTTGTTCAACAGGTAAAATTTATTTGTATATTAATGAGGGTTTTGCCGTCTTTGATAATCACGATGCAGATCCGCCGGATTTCGCACATGGTGGTGAGAAAAACGGAAAAGATAAAGAAGCATATGAGTATGGCGCCGATCCGATTAGCAACAATCCTCATGCAGATTACTTCTGTGCGTTAGAGAGTACAGTAACTGGTACGATGCTCGGTGGTGGCTCGGCTAACTGGCAAGGTAGTGCAGACGGTACAGCAGTAACTGTGGGAAAAGATCAGGCACAAACCGCAGAGCATGCTATGGGACTTAAGAGTAATCCTTCGGAGGAAGATAAGAATGCAGCGAAGGCTGCGGCTAAGGTTTATATTAATGGGAATTCTTCCGGTACACATGGCGGTGGAATTCTAGCCAATGGTAACTTGATTGTTGGTGTGCCAAAAGATATCACGATTCCTACACAGCTTACGTTGTCGGGTCTTAAGATTTTAGAAAAGGGCGATATAAAAGAGCACAATTTTACATTTAGCCTTACGGACGAGAATGGAAATGTCAAAACGACTGGTTCAGCTTCTAAGGATGGAACTCTTAGTTTTAAAGAGCCACTTGTATTCAATGAAACAGGAATTTTTGTTTACTATATTCGTGAAGAAATTCCAGAACAAATAGATGACATTGAATATGATGCAAAGGTATATCGAATGACGGTTAATGTGTCTAAGAGAGAGGAAGATCTGATCGAGGAAAGCAGGAAAATACTTTTTCCTGTAGAAGTTAAAATGGAAGTAAGCACTGATGGCGAAAAGACATGGAAAGAACTTTATACGCTAAGTGATTTGACGGAACAGCAAATGATAAGAATCACGCAGGATGGTACAGCAACTTTTATAAATAAGCAACTTGAGGACAGAGACATTACAGTGATAAAACGCTGGGCAGGTGATGATCCGCATCCAGATTCTGTGACCGTTGAATTACTGCGAAATGGAAGTGTTATAGATCAGATTGTTCTAAATGCGCAAAATAGCTGGACGTATATTTGGGAAAAGCTTCCTATAAAAGATGAAAATGGAGCTGATTATAATTACACGGTGATAGAACAACGGGTTCCGGGATACGAAGCAGATTACACGATAGAGGCAAGCTCTGATGGTGAAAGTGGAACGTACTGGATACCGGCAGAACGGGTAGTTGCTGGTGGACAATATATTCTGGTTAGTCCGGATGGAACACAGGCTCTAAAGATGATAAGTAATAATTGGGTTACAGACCAGGCACGCCAGTTAATCGGAGCGGTGGATGAGAATGGCCGATATGAGGACTCTGTAGTGGATAAAGGTTCTATCTTTACAGCAGAGGCAGTCAGCGGTGGTTTCAAATTTAAAAACAGTGGTGAGAGTAGTTCTTATCTGCGCCTGGAAAAAAATGGTACAAATTACCTGAAAGGCGGTTCTAATTTAGGTTATGGTTCGGTATTCATATATGATGGCACTTATTTGACTGGCAAGAGTACAGGGAATGAAACGTGTACTGTAAATTATGTGGATAACAAATTCAATGCAAGTCCGAGCTCTACAGACAATTATGCGCGGCTGTATTATCGAGTGAATATTATCGCTGACAATACACCGGTGATTGTCATTACCAATACAAAGTCCAAAGAGATATTGTATACATTGAATATTACCAAGGTGGGTAAGACAAATAAGAATCCCCTTGCCGGTGCAGAATTTAAGCTGACGAAAGGTGATGAAACATTGCATTTCATTGGTGAAAATGGAAGTTATACTTACGCAGAGGCAGGCACAGAGAATCTTACAGATACGCTGATTACTGATGAAAATGGTAAGTTAATTGTGTCAGGATTGCATCAGGGTATTTATACATTGACGGAGACAAAGGCTCCGGAAGGTTATGATCCAATCGAATCGCAAACAATTACAGTGGGAGAAGAAAACCAACCAACGACTGTTGAATTTACATTAGAAGATCCGGAGCATATGTATGAACTTCCGGAAACTGGTGGTGTCGGCACTACAACGTTTACGATAGCGGGAGCGACATTAATAGTATTATCGGTATTGATTTGTGGATATATGAAGGGGCGCAGACGAGAAAGGGGGACAGAATAATCGTCCTCTCCGAACGGTAATTTAACTGCGCCGTCGGATATCCAAAACAATATAAAGTAAAGAAAATCTAGAAGGAAAGGATTTTTATTATGAAAAGAATGAAAAAATTTATGAGTCTTGCATTGGCATTGATCATGGTTCTTGCAATGACAACAACTGCATTTGCAGCAGAAACCTATTCTATTACAATCGATAATGATAAGCCGGGACATACTTATGAGGCTTACCAGATTTTCAAAGGCGATCTACATGAGGGTGTTCTCTCTAACATTAAATGGGGTTCTAGCGTAAGTAATGCTAACGACCTTGAAGATGCGTCAAAAGTAGCAGAAAAATTGGATAAAAGTTACACAGGAACAGATAAAATTACTTTAGATGATTTGCTTAAAATGATTACGTTAGGTGAAAAATTTAAAGATAGTGATGAATCAAGTAATTCATATGTAATTGATGGTTTACCGGCAGGATATTATCTTGTAAAAGACAAAGATAATTCCGTAACAGGAAACGATGCCTACACAGAATATATCGTCAAAGTTGTAGGAAATGTTACAGCAAATCCGAAATCTGACGTTCCGGAAGTTGAGAAAAAGGTTAAGGATACCAATGATTCTACAGGTGAGACATCTGACTGGCAGGATTCAGCAGACTACGATATCGGTGATAACGTACCATTCCGTCTGAAAGCTACACTTGCTAGTAACGTATCAAAATACGATACATACAAAGTGGTATTCCACGATACATTATCTGCTGGTCTTACATACAATAATGATGCAAAAGTAACGTTTAATGATGTAGACGTTACTAACTATTTCACAATCACAGAAAAAAATGGAAAGCTTACAATTTCCTGCAATGATGTGAAAGCGTTTGATGCAACAGATAGTTCTGAGATTTTTGTAGAATATACAGCAAAATTGAACGAGAATGCAAACATTGGCGCAGTAGGTAATCCGAACGAAGTTTATCTTGAATATTCAAATAATCCAAATAATTCAGAAGGAGGAGAGACAGGTACAACTCCAGAAGATAAAGTAATTGTATTTACATATAAGACAATCATCAACAAAGTGGATAAAGAAAACAAACCGTTGACTGGTGCAGAATTTAAGTTGGAAAAATATGACAAGGCAACTGGTTCTTGGATAGAAGTTGCAGTTGTTAAGAATGATGCAGAAACAACTTTCACATTCTCAGGTCTTGATGATGGAAAATATCGTCTGACAGAAACAAAGACTCCGGCTGGATACAATACAATCGCTCCAATCGAATTTGAAATTACAGCTGATCATGAAATTTTATCTGATAGTCCTACTTTAAAAGATTTGAATGGAAATGTAACTACTGGAGAAATTGAATTTGCTAAGGATGTTCCGAATGGTTCATTATCGGCAGATGTAATAAATAACAAAGGTGCTGAATTACCAGAAACTGGTGGAATGGGAACTACAATGTTCTACATTATCGGTAGCTTACTTGTAATAGGTGCTGGTGTTTTACTTGTTACAAAGAAACGTATGGGAAGCGAAAGCAAATAATGCTGTAGATCCTACATAGCTAAATAAAAGGAAAAATATCTGCTGTATTCGGGGAATTTCCCCGAATACAGCAGCAAGGAGAAGCCTGTGATGAAAAAACAATTCTCTACAATAGTGTTGGTTCTTGTATTTCTTACAGGCCTGTCCCTGCTGCTGTATCCTACGGTCAGTGATTATTGGAACTCATTTCACCAGTCCAGGGCCATCGCAAGTTATGTTGAAGAAGTGGCCAACATGAATGATCAGGACTATGAGAGATTTTGGAACGACGCCAAAGAATATAACGAAAAACTGAAAACAAAACAAAATCGGTATATTTTATCAGAAGAAGAAAAATTAGAATATAGCAGTCTGCTTGATATTTCTGGAACGGGGGTTATGGGATATGTTGAAATTCCGGAAATCAAATGCTCTTTACCGATTTATCATGGAATAGATGATGGTGTACTGCAAATTGCGATTGGTCATCTTCCCGGAACATCACTTCCTACCGGAGGCGAGGGAACGCACTGCGTGCTTTCCGGACATCGGGGACTTCCCCGAGCCAAGTTGTTCAGCGATCTGGATCAGCTGGTGGAAGGAGATGTGTTTATACTACGAATTTTAGATGAAGTGCTGACTTATGAGGTTGATCAGATTCGAATTGTAGAACCCGCTGAGATCGAAGAATTGGATATTATAGAAGGAAAAGATTACTGTACGCTGGTAACGTGTACACCGTATGGGGTTAACAGTCATAGATTGTTGGTACGTGGACATCGCATCGAGAATATGGAAGATGAAAATTCCGTTCGCGTTACGGCAGACGCTATGCAGATCGAGCCGATCCTTGTCGCGCCGGCAGTCGCAGTTCCATTATTGATGCTTCTATTGATAATTGTATTTGCAAATGATAATAGAAAAAAACAAAAAGGAGGAAAGCCGCATGAAAAATAAAAAATCAAGGTGCCTGGCCATGGTATTGAATCTTATGTTAATCTTTTCGCTGCTTCCAATGCAGGCTTTCGCTCGTGAACGGGTGGAAACAGACAGAACATGCAGTTTGACATTGGAGCATGAAGTCAGTGGAGCAGAGTTTTCTGTGTACAAAGTTGGTACGATCAATGCCGCCGGAGAGCTTTCACTGACGGGAGATTTTCAAGATTATAGCGTATCACTGGAACAGGATCAGGAAGGTTGGCGCGCTCTGGCACAGACTTTAGAAAGTTATGCAATCAGAGATGAGCTTGTTCCGGCAGAACAAAAAAGCACAGATGAGAATAAGCGTGTCCGGTTTTCTGATTTAGAAGTCGGATTGTATCTGGTGAGCGGGAAAATAATTACCGTAGACGATACGACTTATATTCCACAGCCATTTTTAATCTGCCTGCCTAATTTATATGATGAAACACAGCCATGGGTTTATGATGTGACAGCAAATCTGAAATATGATAAGGAAACAGAAGAACATACGACCCGGGAAGTGCTTAAAATATGGAAAGATGAGGCAGGAAAAACGCTGAAAAAGCATCCGGAAAGTATTGAAGTTGAATTGCTGCAGGATGGAAAAGTATATGATACGGTAAAACTGAATGCAGAAAACAATTGGCGTTATACGTGGGAAAATTTAGATGATGATTATACATGGAAAATTGTCGAAAAGAAGGTGCCGGATGGCTATAAGGTAGTGATTGAAGAGAATGGTATTACATTTGTGATCACCAATACGAAAACGGACACACCAAAATCGCCTGGCGGAGGAAAAATTCCTCAAACAGGATTACTTTGGTGGCCGGTTGGAATTCTGCTTTCTGCAGGATTAGCGTTTGTTCTGGTGGGATGGCTCCGACAGAGAAAAAATGAAGATTAAGTACAAACGAGATAAAGAAACGGTGGCAGAGAAAAGATTTTCTCTGTACACCGTTTCTTTTATGATGGAATATTCGAAGAAAATGTTGCTATTTTAAAGTGGTGATTTTGAAAGTGCAGCATCATCGGCAACTAAACATACATCTGGGTGGAGCTGTAAGATAGAAGCCGGTACATGTGGCGTAATCGGTCCAAAGAACGCTTTGTTTACTATTTCGGCTTTATCTTCACCACTTACGATAATAACGATTCTTTTTGCTTTCATAATCGTTCCGATGCCCATTGTATAAGCCTGACGCGGAACATCATCAATCGATGCAAAGAAACGTTTGTTAGCTTCGATGGTACTTTCCTGTAAATCAACACAGTTTGTACATTTTGTGAAACTGTCAGCCGGTTCATTGAATCCGATATGTCCGTTGTGACCGAGACCTAAAAGTTGAAGGTCGATACCACCCATAGAATCAATGAGTGCTTCATAACGTTTACATTCAGCATCACTGTCCGGATTAGTTCCGTCCGGAAGATGAGATTCTTTTATATTTACATGATCAAAAAGATTTTCATGCATAAAATAATAGTAACTCTGATCATTTTCGCGAGGAAGACCTCTATATTCATCAAGGTTCACTGTTCTAATCTGTGAAAAATCAAGGTCACCATTCTTATATCCTTCTACAAGCCTGCGGTAAGTACCGATTGGAGAAGAACCTGTGGCGAGACCAAGCACGCTATCCGGTTTCTGAATAATCTGTGCACCAATGAGATTGGCAGCAACATGACTTAAATCATCATAGTTTTCTGTGTGATAAATTTTCATAAATGACTCCTTTCAAATAGCCTTTTATAAGGCTTCTAACTGCTGGAAAAGATATCTCAACAACTATTAATATATTAAACCTATGAAATATAAATTGCAACAAAAGAATGTAGAAAGAAGAGTTGTAGGTTTGCTTCGGAGTATGGTATACTCTAAGGTAAAGATAAAATAGTAGAACAAAATATTTTATATAAAAGATAACATGAGGAGGAACTATTATGAAAAAACCCGTATTGGTAATTATGGCTGCAGGAATGGGAAGCCGTTATGGAGGATTAAAGCAGATTGATCCGATTGATGCAGATGGACATATGATTATAGACTTTTCACTTTTTGATGCAAAACGCGCCGGATTTGAGAAGGTTGTTTTTATCATTAAGAAAGAAAATGAAGAAGTTTTCAGAGAAGTTATTGGAGACAGAATTGCAGAGCATATGGAAGTGAGCTATGTATTCCAGGATATCAATAATATTCCGGAAGGCTTTGAGGTGCCAGAAGGACGCACGAAACCATGGGGAACAGGACATGCGGTACTTAGCTGTATTGATAGTGTGGATGGACCATTTGCTGTGATCAATGCAGATGACTATTATGGATATGAAGCATTTAAAGTAATCTATGAATATCTTGCTTCACATGAAGATGACGAAATGTATCGTTACACGATGGTTGGATACAGACTGGAAAATACAGTGACAGATAATGGACATGTAGCAAGAGGTGTCTGTTCAACAAATGAAGCCGGCGAATTAGTGGGAATCAAAGAACGTACCCGTATTGAGAAGCGTGAAGATGGAATCGCATTTACAGAGGATGACGGCCAGACCTGGACATACCTCCCGGCAGATACACTGGTATCAATGAACATGTGGGGATTTACTGTAAGTATTTTGAAGGAACTGAAAGCACAGTTCCCGGCGTTCTTAAAGAAAGGAATTGCTGAAAATCCGATGAAATGTGAATATTTCCTTCCAGAAGTCGTAAGTGGACTTTTAAAAGATGGAAAAGCAACCGTAGCGGTACTTTCTTCTGCGGACAAATGGTATGGAGTTACATACAAGGAAGATAAACCGGTTGTTATGGAGGCTATTCGCCGTTTGAAAGAAAATGGAACCTATCCGGAGAAGCTTTGGGAGGAAATCTAAATGAATTGTCTGGTAGAAGAAGCAATCGAAGGATTTGAACACGAAGGGAAATGTATTCATGCAGAACCTTGCGGAAATGGACATATTAACAGTACATTTTTAGCTACTTTTGAGAATCCAGATGGGAGTACCTACAGAATGATTCTGCAGCAGATGAATAAGAAAGTATTCAAAAAGCCGGTGGAGTTAATGGAGAATGTTATGAATGTAACATCGTATCTTCAGGAGCGCATTATCCAAAATGGCGGCGATCCGAACCGTGAGACTTTGAACGTTTTCCCGGCAAAGGATGGCAGACCATACTATATCGATGCGGCAGGAGAATACTGGAGAGCGTATCGCTATATTGACGAAACGGTTTGCTATGAGCAGGTAAACTGTCCGGAAGAATTTTATGAGAGTGGCTTTTCATTTGGAAATTTTCAAAGACTTCTGGCGGAATATCCGGCAGAGACGCTGCATGAGACGATCGCAGGTTTTCATGATACAAGATTCCGTTTTCAGGTGTTTAAGCAGGCAGTGGAAGAGGATGTATGCGGACGTGCGGCATCAGCGCAGCCAGAAATAGATTTCGTTTTGAACCATGAAGATTTGGCAAATGTGTTTGGAGAGATGCTGGAGAAAGGAGAATTTCCGCTTCGCGTCACACACAATGACACAAAGCTTAACAATATTATGATTGATGAAAAGACGAAAAAGGGCATTTGTGTGATTGATTTGGATACCGTAATGCCGGGACTTGCAATGAATGATTTTGGAGATGCGATTCGCTTTGGAGCAAGTACAGCACTGGAAGATGAACAGGATCTGACAAAGGTTTCTTGTAGTATGGAACTGTATGAAGCGTTTGCCAAAGGCTTCATTGAAGGTTGTGGAGGAAGTCTGACAGAAAAGGAAATTGATATGCTGCCGATGGGTGCCAAGGTCATGACTTATGAATGTGGCATGCGTTTTCTTACAGATTACCTTCAGGGAGACGAGTATTTTAAAATACACCGTGAAGGACACAATCTGGACCGATGCAGAACACAGTTCAAATTAGTGGAAGATATGGAACGTAAATGGAATATCATGTGCGAAATCGTGCAGAAATATAAATAAAGTTATAATCTAAAGGAGGAAAATGACATGGCAATTTTAGTAACAGGCGGTGCGGGGTTTATTGGAAGCCACACGTGTGTAGAACTTTTAGACGCAGGATACGAAGTAGTAGTCGTAGATAATCTTTGTAATGCATCAGAAGAATCATTGCGAAGAGTGGAAAAGATCACTGGGAAATCCGTTACTTTCTATAAGGCAGATATCCGTGATGCACAGGCTATGAACGAAATTTTTGATAAAGAACAGATTGAATGTGTGATTCATTTCGCAGGATTGAAAGCGGTTGGAGAATCTGTGGCGAAACCATTAGAATATTATGAAAATAATATTTCCGGAACCATTGTACTTTGTGAAGCGATGAGAAATCATGATGTGAAAAATATCATTTTCAGCTCATCTGCGACGATTTATGGTAATCCGGCATTTATTCCGATTACAGAGGAATGTCCAAAGGGAATTTGTACGAATCCATATGGATGGACAAAATGGATGCTGGAACAGATTTTGACGGATCTTCACACAGCAGATCCGGAATGGAATGTAGTATTACTTCGTTATTTCAATCCAATCGGAGCACATAAGAGCGGACTGATTGGAGAAGATCCGAAAGGAATCCCGAACAATTTAATGCCATATGTTTCACAGGTGGCAATTGGAAAATTAGAATGTCTGGGTGTATTCGGAAACGATTACGATACACATGACGGAACCGGAGTCCGCGATTATATTCATGTGGTAGATCTGGCTGTTGGACATGTGAAGGCCCTCAAGAAAATTCAGGAAAAAGCCGGAGTATGTGTATATAACCTGGGAACAGGATGCGGATATTCTGTACTGGATGTTGTGCATGCTTTTGAAAAAGCAACAGGAAAAGAAGTTCCTTATCAGATTAAACCAAGAAGAGCCGGTGATATTGCGGCATGCTATGCTGATGCAAAAAAGGCAAAAGAAGAAATCGGCTGGGAGGCCCAGCGCGGTATTGAAGAAATGTGCGAAGACACTTGGAGATGGCAGACTAAGAATCCGAATGGATATGAATCTTAATTTACAGGATAATATGAAGTAGTTTGCTATTTTGACGTAAAAGAGGGGAATTATATGAATCAGGATGTTAAATTAAAAGGACAACTCAAATTTTATATGCAATGGCCAATTTTACTGACAGTTTTGCTTGTTGCGATGAATATTTGGATTTTCAAAATAGACAGAGAAGCAGGCGCAGTGATGGTGTTGTTTGTTATAACATATATTTGTGTTGTACTGTTCATGTATTTCCGCAGTCATTATGCTGTACTTTCTGATATGGTCGATTTTGCCGAGCAATATGGATTGGTACAGAATGTACTTTTGAAAGAAATGCCAACACCATATGCCATATTGATGGATGATGGTAAGATTATCTGGGGAAATAAGGAATTTAAAGAAATCGTAGGAAAACAGTTTAGAGATGCTTACCTGAGTAAATATATACCGGATCTGCACAGAGGAGTCTTTCCAAAAGAGGATGGGGAAGCGGTAATGCTTTCTGTCACATATGAGGGAAGAGATTATCAGACGGAATTGAGACGCATATCTATTGAAGGATTCTGTAATACAGAACAGCTTCTGGAGATTCCGAAAGAAAAGGAACACTTTATTGCGGTATACTTTCAGGATGTGACGGAATTAAATGCATATATCCGCGAAAATGAAGAACAGCAGATGGTGGCAGGGCTGATTTATATTGATAATTATGATGAAGTTATGGAGAGCGTAGAAGAAGTAAGACAGTCACTTCTTGTGGCTTTGATTGACCGAAAAATTAATCAATATATTGCCGGACTGAGTGGAATCGTGAAGAAACTGGAAAAAGACAAATATCTTGTTGTGATTAAAAAAGTCAGTTTCGAGAAAATGGTAAATGGAAAATTTGCACTTCTGGATGAAGTAAAGAATGTAAATATTGGAAATCAAGTGCCTGTGACATTGAGCGTGGGAATTGGATATGCGACAGACAGCTATACAGGCAGATATAATTATGCCCGTGTGGCGATTGACCTTGCACTTGCCAGAGGTGGAGACCAGGTGGTTGTAAAGACTCCGCAGGGTATCAAATATTATGGTGGAAAACACGAACATACTTCCAGAAATACACGAGTGAAAGCACGAGTGAAAGCAGAGGCTTTGCGCGAATTTATGATGACAAAAGAGCGTGTGATCGTCATGGGGCACAAGATGGCTGACGTAGACTCTTTTGGCGCTGCCATCGGTATTTATAAAGCGGCCGCGTCTATGGAGAAGAAGGTCAATATTGTATTAAATGATGTGTCTGCATCCGTGCGTCCGTTTTATGAAGCGTTTAAGAACAATTCCGCTTATCCGGAAAATCTGTTTGTAAATTCTCATGAGGCAGAACAGTTGGCAGATGATAATACAATGGTTATCGTTGTGGATACGAATAAACCAAAGATGACCGAATGTGAACGTCTGCTGAAGATGTCCAAAACGATTGCAGTTCTTGATCACCATCGCAAGAGTGATGATGAGATCGAAAATGCGGTGCTTTCTTATATTGAGCCTTATGCGTCCTCTGCCTGTGAAATGGTTGCAGAAATTCTTCAGTATATTGGAGAGGATCTGAAATTGAAACCAATGGAAGCGAACAGTATGTATGCCGGGATTATGATTGATACAAATAACTTTATGACGAGAACCGGAGTGAGAACCTTTGAGGCAGCGGCATACCTGAGGCGCTGTGGCACGGACATTACTTATGTGCGTAAGCTTCTGAGAGATGATATGGCTTCTTATCGCGCAAAAGCTGCAATCATAGGTGAGGTAGAGGTATATCGTAACGTATTTGCAATTGGAAGGGCAGAAAATCTGAATATTGAAAGCCCGACGATCATCGGCGCACAGGTGGCGAATGAGTTGCTCAATATTGATGAAATTAAAGCATCCTTTGTATTGACAACATATAACGAAAGAATTTATGTAAGTGCCCGTTCCATTGATGAAGTAAATGTACAGCGTATCATGGAAGAACTGGGTGGCGGCGGACATATCAATGCTTCCGGTACGCAGTTTGAACATACCAATATGGAAGAAGCGGTTGCGGCACTTAAAACTGTTATTGACAAATGGATTCAAAAAGGAGATGTATAGATAAATGAAGGTAATTTTACTAGAAGACGTAAAATCATTGGGAAAAAAAGGACAAATTGTAGATGTAAATGATGGATATGCAAGAAACTTTATTTTGCCAAAGAAAAAAGGTCTGGAAGCAACAAATAAGAACTTAAATGATTTAAAACTTCAGAAACAAAATGAAGAGAAAGTAGCACAGGAAATTCTGGATGCGGCAAAAGATCTTGCAAAGAAGATCGAAGCCGGTAAAGTAGAAGTGAAGATTAAGACGGGAGAAGGCGGAAGAACATTCGGTTCTGTGTCTTCAAAAGAAATTGCAGTGGCAGTAAAAGAACAGATGGGCTACGATATCGACAAAAAGAAAATTCAGATGAAAGATGCGATCAAAAATCTCGGAACTTTTACCGTGCCGGTGAAACTGCACCCAAAAGTTACAGCAGAACTTAAGGTACATGTAGGAGAAGCTTAGGAGGAAAGAATATGGATGAAGCGCTCATTAAGCGCGTGCCTCCGCACAGTATAGAGGCAGAACAATCCGTAGTTGGCGCCATGCTGATTGATAAGGATGCAATCACAACAGCTTCAGAACTGATTTGTGGAGAGGATTTTTATCAAACGGCATATGGCGTAGTGTTTGATTCTGTAGTGGAATTGTTTAATGAAGGAAAGCCGGTCGATCTGGTAACACTACAGAACCGACTGAAAGAAAAAGCAGTTCCGGAGGAAATCAGCAGTCTGGAGTTTGTACGCGACCTTGTGGCAGCGGTACCTACCTCTGCCAATGTAAAATATTATGCAGAGATCGTTGCCGAAAAAGCGACGCTCAGGAAGATGATTAAGCTTAATGAAGAAATTGCAAATGCGTGTTATCTTGCAACAGAACCCGTAGAGGCGATTATGGAGCGTACAGAAAAGAAGGTCTTTGAACTTGTACAGAATCGAAATACCGGAGATTATGTTCCCATTAAACAGGTTGTGTTAAATGCACTTGATCGAATTGAAAAGGCATCTAAGAGTAAAGGGACTGTGACCGGAATTCCGACAGGATTCATTGATTTGGATTATAAGACGTCTGGACTTCAGCCTTCGGATTTTATTTTGGTGGCTGCCAGACCTTCCATGGGAAAGACTGCATTTGTCCTGAATATTGCTCAGCATGTGGCGTTCAGACAGAATAAGACAGTAGCAATTTTCAGTTTGGAAATGTCGAAAGAACAGTTAGTGAATCGATTGTTCTCTCTGGAATCGTATGTAGATGCACAGCTTTTGCGAACCGGGAATCTGAAAGATTCTGACTGGGAAAAACTGATCGAAGGAGCCGGAACAATTGGAAAATCAAATTTGATTATTGATGATACACCTGGGATTTCTATTTCAGAAATGCGCTCAAAGTGCCGAAAATATAAACTGGAACATGGACTGGATCTGATCATCATTGACTATCTTCAGTTGATGAGCGGAAGCGTGGGAAGAAGAAGCGACTCTCGTCAGCAGGAGATTTCAGATATTTCACGTTCATTAAAAGCACTGGCAAGAGAACTGAATGTGCCGGTCATTTCATTGTCACAGCTTAGCCGTGCGGTAGAGCAGAGACCGGATCATAGGCCAATGCTTTCTGACCTTCGAGAATCGGGGGCAATTGAGCAGGATGCGGACGTTGTTATGTTTATTTACCGTGATGATTATTATCACAAGGATACAGAACATGTAAATGAGGCAGAAATTATCATTGCAAAACAGAGAAATGGTCCGATTGGAACGGTGACACTTACATGGTTGCCACAGTACACGAAGTTTGCAAATGCACAAAAACAGATTCCAGATTATGAATAAAGAAAAGATAATATAATTGAGGGGATATCGGTGAAAAGTGAACCGATATCCCTTCGTCTGTTAATCCCATATTTTATCATAAGTCTTCTGGTTCAAACAGAAATTCAAAATATACTTAGGATTCTCCTAACAGTTTTCGCAAATAATGTCCGGCAGAAGGCTTTGAGGTCTCCTTGCGGATGACTTGCTGCTGCCTGATCAGATGATCCAATTTGCGGTAACGGTCTTCTTCCAACCGTTCCTTTGCGCTTAAAAGCATGTCCATTTCCTTGGCAACCTTCTCAGAAACATTTCTGGAAATGTTTTCTTCCAGTATTTTATTATTTTCTGTGATAACTGTCTGAAGTGTGGTGCCCAAAAATTCCTGAAATTCTATGAGGCCCGGAGCGTCTGTGACAAGTTCGGGAATGCCTGCGGTATCAGTGGATGGCAGGTCCTCAGAATCTTTTTCTTTTAACAGTGCTTTTGTATGTAAGATATCGGGAAGTATTTCTTTAATTTCTTTCAGAAGGACACCTTGTTCCTTCAGTTCTTTAATACAACAGAATAGTTGTATATCTTCTTCCGTATAGTAACGATGTCCCATTTCCGTGCGGCCAATAGGAAGAGAAAGTTCTTCTTCCCAGTGGCGGAGTGCATGCGATTCTACGCCAACACGTTTCGCAGTCTCTGAAATCAGGTAATGAACGTCGCCCATACGATGACCTCCTTATTCAGACTTCAGAATCAGGTTCTGAAGTAGTAGTTTGATAAATATATTGTAACATAGAAGGAGAAAAATGGAGTTAAAATCGTTCGACAAATAATGTCAGGAAATTTTTTTTATCAATCACCGGAAGTGCCAAAAGGCACGTTCCGGGATTGTATGCGGTCGCCAAGGTCTTAAGCAAGCTTAAGACTTTGGCTCGTCGCCTATACAAAAAAATCCGACTCTGCACAGAGCAGAATCAGATTTTTCATTACTTAACATTATGTAGTTATAATTATGCTTCGCTGATAGCACCAACTGGGCATTCTGCTTCACAAGCTCCGCAGTCTACACAAGCGTCTGCATTAACTTCCATATGATCAGCTCCCATAGCGATAGCGCCAACTGGACAAGAAGCTTCACAAGCTCCACAGCTTACACATGCATCTGAAATAGTACGTGCCATAGTCTAATCCTCCTTGAAATTCCCAGAATTAATAGTAAAAGAGATTAAAGTTCGCTGATAGCGCCAACTGGGCAAACCGGCTGACACATTCCACATGCCGCACATTTGTCCGGATCAATTTCCATATGATCAGCTCCCATGGAGATAGCTCCAACCGGACACTGGTCTGCACAAGCTCCACAGCTTACACATTCATCTGAGATAACGCGTGCATTAAGCATAGCATGAACCTCCTTTAAAATAATAATTCTAATATTTGTGATTTTTATAACATATATATTCTAATACATATAAAAAAAAGTTACAAGTAGAAAGTACAGGAAAAATAATAAAACAAGATATTAAAGAAAACTTAAGAAAACTTAAGAAAAATTTCTCCCCATTTTTGAAAATATAGTGTATATTGGGTACTGTGTAGACAGAAACGAAAGGAAGCGTGATGAAATGAAAGCAGAAAAGCGAATACTGGCAATTGTACTTTGCTTGATAATGATTTTGGGCGGCTGTGTTTCGGAAAACACCAATGGTAATAAAGAGCCTGTGGAACCTGATAAAAAAGAAAATCGCAATCAGAGTAAATTAGATGCCCTGCAGCCACATGCGTATGGCAACGTGCAGGGGCTTTCTTTGGATCCGGGAGCGATTATTTCCATTATCGGCCGAGGAGAAAAGAGTGCTTACTGGACGGCGGTAAAGGACGGGGCACAGGCAGCAGTTGATGCGATAAATGAGAACCTTGAATATAAAGGTAATGATAAGATAACATTGAACTATTCGGCGCCGGAGACAGAGACTGATGTGGATGGACAAGTTAATATTCTGGATGAAGAGCTTGACAGATATCCTGTTGCAGTAGGAATTGCGCTGGCGGATTCCAGTGCCAGTCAGGTACAGTTCGATATGGCGGCGGACAATGGGATTCCTGTTGTTGCGTTCGACTCCGGTACAGATTATAAGGAAGTAGTCTGTATGGTAGACACGAACAATATAGAAGCGGCGGCTACGGCAGCATCCAAGCTTTGCGATGCAATTTCAGACAGTGGAGAGATTCTGATGTTTGTACATGATTCCAGCTCAACTTCCGCGAAAGGCAGAGAAGAAGGTTTTGTGAATGCAATTGTCAGTGAACACGCAGGTGTAACGATTGCCAACATTTACCATCTGGATGAGCTTGATGCCATGAAGCATCAAGTGGCAGAGGAAAAGGCTCAGGCGGAAATAGAAGAATTAGAAGAGGATGAAGCAGCGGAAGTCATTTCCCGGATAGAATCTGAATTGACGGAAGCGGATATTATAAACTACATTTTTGAACAGCATCCAGAGGCAAGAGGAATTTATACAACTTCAGAATCAGTGGCAAAAGCGGTGCTTAGTGTGGTAGATACCTTTGAAAATAAAGAAGAATATAAGGTTGTTGGATTTGATGGTGGTGAGAATCAACTGAATCGTCTGGAGACAGGAAAGTTCACTGGTCTGATCGTCCAGAACCCGTATGGTATTGGATATGCTACGGTGGTCGCATGTGTAAGAGCGGCAATGGGAGAAGGAAATGAAGCCATTGTAGATGCCGGTTTTACATGGGTGACTGAGAAAAATATGAATGATGAAGCAATTCAGAATATGATGTATTAAGATAGAAATATTCAAAAAAGAGGTGTGCAAAAAAGCACACCTCTTTTTCGCTGAAAGAAAATATAAAATCAAAATAAAACAATTCCAAACTTTCTGTGAAATCGATGGATTTGGGCAGTTGTTTGCTTGAAACTGAAAAATAAGTAGGCTATACTTGCTGTATTGTAAAGTTTGGGCAGACGAAAATACTAGGGAGGCATACAATGTTTGGCTATATAATGTGTAATAGAGGAGAACTAAGTAAAGAAGAGCAGGCAAGATATCAAAGTGTGTATTGTGGTCTCTGCAGAACCTTGGAAAAAAGACATGGGCAGTTATCGAGATTCAGTCTTAGCTATGAAATGACGTTTCTGATACTTCTATTATCGTCCTTATATGAACCGAAAGAAAAGGAACAACCTTTTAAATGTGCGCTGCATCCATTGAAGAGTAGAACCGAACTGACGAATAAATATACAGAGTATGCGGCCGATATGGCGATCGTGCTGACTTATCATAAATGTATGGATGACTGGAATGATGAAAAAAAGCATTTACAATATTTATATAGCACACATTTAAAGAAATCTTATGATGAGGTGCGCATGCGTTATCCAAGACAATGTAAAGCGATTGAAGAAGGTATTGAAGAATTAAGGAGAGTAGAAAATGCAAAGGGTGCTACGGCTGATAGTGCAGTAAACAGCTTCGGAAAAGTCATTTCAGAATTATTTGTATACGAAGAAGATTTTTGGAGTAAAGAACTGCGGGCATTTGGATATAATCTTGGGAAATTTATTTATCTGATGGACGCTACCATTGATTATAAGAAAGATTTGAAGACGAAGAATTATAATCCGCTTGTCTCTATGAATAAACGACCGGAAGATATGGAAGAGGTATTAAAAGTAATGATAGGCGGGGCGGCGGCTCACTTTGAGGATCTTCCACTTGTGCAGGACGAAAATTTGATGAGAAATATTTTGTATGGCGGAGTATGGCAGCAGTATTACGCACGAAAATCCAAGAAGGAGAAAAAACATGATTAGTGATCCATATAAAGTATTGGGAGTGTCGCAGGATGCGACGAAAGAAGAGATCAAAAAAGCATATCGTCAGAAAGCAAAGGAGTATCATCCGGACTTGCACCCGAATGATCCGGAAGCAGAGAGAAAGATGAATGAAGTTAATGAAGCCTATGATATGCTGAATCATCCGGAAAAGTATAAGACGGCAGGGCAGCAAAATGCAGGTAATTCGTATGGAAATCCTTATGAAAATTCGTCCGGAAGAACCTACGAGAATCCTTATGGGAACCCCTATGGTCAAAGTTGGGGAAGCGGAACAGGTCAGCAGAAGGAATATGGTGGTTATTCTTATCAGGAGTTTGATTTTGAAGACTTATTTGGATTTGGCAATAGAAATTATGGGGCTTTCAGACCGGAGGCTCAGGCAGGAGACAGCCAGGATATCAGACAGGCCATAGATTTTATTAATATGGGAAGATATCAGTATGCGGTGAATATTCTAAATGGAATGGTAAGTGCAGAGAGAAATGCAAGGTGGAACTATTTAAGTGCATTGGCGAATAAAGGACTTGGAAATACAATTCTGGCAGCGGAACAGATCAATAAGGCAGTTCAGATGGAACCGAATAACCAGATATATCAAAACGTAAGAGCAATGATTCATAGAACAGGATACACCTATTCGGAAACGGAGCAGAGATACAATCCTTATTCTGAATGTGCAGGAAGTTTTTGCATGTCATGGTTTTTAATGCAGTTGTATTGTATGTGCTGCTGTTATTAATTGAGATAGAGAAAGTAGAAAGGAAGCATAAATGGGAAAGGTAATTGGAATTGATTTAGGAACTACAAACAGTTGTGCTGCAGTTATCGAAAACGGAACGCCGGTAATTATTCCGAACAGTTCGGGAGGAAGAACCACCCCGAGTATTGTCGCATTTACAAAGAATGGTGAGCGATTGGTTGGTGAGACAGCAAGACGTCAGGCGGTGACGAATGCGGAGCGTACGATCAGCTCAGTAAAGCGTCATATGGGAACAAACTGGGTGACGCGTATTGACGGAAAAGAATATAAACCGCAGACGGTAAGTGCCATGATTCTGACACAGATTAAGAAAGATGCGGAGGAATTTCTTGGGGAACCGGTGACAGAAGCAGTCATTACCGTGCCGGCATATTTTAATGATATCCAGCGCCAGGCAACAAAAGATGCGGGAAGGATCGCAGGACTTGAAGTAAAACGTATCATCAACGAACCTACCAGTGCGGCGCTTTCTTATGGACTTGATCATGGAGAAGCTCAAAAAGTCATGGTGTATGACCTGGGCGGCGGAACGTTTGACGTTTCTATTATTGAGATTGGTGATGGTGTGATAGAAGTTCTTTCGACAGCAGGAGATAATCATCTCGGTGGCGATGATTTTGATGGCAGAGTGGCAAACTGGATCGCAGGAAAAATCAGAGAAGAGCATAAAATAGATGTGACCAGAGATTTTGCTGTTATGCAGCGGGTGAAAGAAGCGGCAGAGCAGGCGAAAAAAGCACTCTCAGATTCTGAGAGTACACAGATTGTACTGCCATATCTGACGCAGAAAAAAGGAGAACCAATCCATTTTGATGCAACTTTGACGAGAGTGCAGTTCAATGAATTGGTAAGAGATTTGATTGAACGGACACAGGGACCTGTGCAGAGTGCCCTTTCGGATGCTGGGATTGCACCGTCAGAGCTGGGAAAGGTTCTCCTGGTTGGCGGTTCTACACGAATTCCGGCAGTACAGGAGAAAGTGCAGCAGATGACAGGAAAAATACCTTCGCGAAATATTAATCCTGATGAATGTGTAGCACAGGGAGCAGCTATTTTGGGAAATACACTTCAGGGAAATTATCTTGCAGCTCCTGGTTCACAAAAGCCAATGCTTTTGCTGGATGTTACACCGATGAGCCTTTCTATTGAAACCGTAGGCGGTGTGGCGACAAGATTGGTGGAGAGAAATACAACCCTCCCGACGAGATATTCAAAAGTATTTACAACGGCAGCGCCATTTCAGACAAATGTGGAAATTCATGTTCTGCAGGGAGAGCGGCCGATGGCAAGAGACAATAAGACGATTGGAAAATTCAAACTTGGCGGAATTAAAAGAGCGCCGGCGGGAGTTCCACAGATTGAAGTAACCTTTGATATTGATGCAAATGGCATTTTGACGGTGTCTGCGAAAGATCTTGGAACAGGAAAACAGCAGTCAATTACAATTACGGCTAATGATCGTATGTCAGAAGAAGAAATAAAAAAGGCAATGTATGACGCACAGGTTTATGCTGGTCAAGATCAGGTAAGAAGAGATGCTCTGGCGCTTTTAGATGAGGCGAAATCCTTATTGGCAAGAACGCAGCAGGCAGTGAAAAATGCAGGAAAATCACTGGAAAAAACAGAGAAGAAACAGTTGAAAAACGACTGTGCGATATTGGAAAAATGCTTAAGGAAAATAAAACTGGATAAAGTTTCAGAAGTAGATGTGCAGGAGCTTCGCGCTGCAAAGCAGCAGCTAGAAATGTCCAGTGCAAGGGTAAGAGAAATATTTGGAAATCAATAGGAAAATGGCTGTCCGTTCATAATTCGGACAGCCATTTTTAGATTATTTTTTAGAAAGTGAAAATACAAACTCGGTTCCAACTCCTTCTGTGCTGATGACGTTGATATTTTCATCATGTGCCTGAATGATTTCTTTGACGATGGAAAGGCCAAGACCGGTTCCTTTCTTGTCTTTTCCCCGGGAGAGATCTGTCTTATAAAATCGTTCCCAGATCTTATTCAAGCTCTTACGAGGAATTCCGATGCCGTTATCTTTGACAGAGACGAACACTTTGTCACCACGTTCGGTGGTCTCGATGGTGATGACGGAGTCGGGGTCGCTGAATTTGATTGCATTGTCCAGCAGATTGTAAAGTACCTGTTGAATTTTTCTGGAATCCGCATATACAGTCAAGGTTCGTGAAGTAAATACCAGCGCGATGGAAATTTTCTTTGCAGTACAGGTTCCCTCAAAAGAAGCTGCAGTATTGCGGATTAATTCATGAATATCGAAAGTGGTCCGGTTGAGAAGCAGATGTTTCGTGTCAAATTCATTTAACGTCAGTAGATCCTGTGTGAGATCCGTCAGACGTTCTGTTTCCGATAAAATGATGTTCAAATATTTATCCTGAAGCTCTGGCGGAATCGTGCCGTCAGTCATTGCCTGTACATAACCCTTGATGGAGGTCAACGGAGAACGGAAATCGTGAGATACATTTGCCACGAAAATTTTCTGATATTCTTCCATGTCTTTGAGTTGTGCGGACATATAGTTTAGGGAAGCAGACAAATATCCCATCTCATCTTGTGAATTTACCGGAATGACAACATCCAGATTGCCGGATGCATACTGAGTGGCGGCTTCTGTGATCTTGCGAAGCGGGCGGTAGATAAAAAATTGTATTCCAATAAAAATAATGAAAGAAAGGAGATAGACCACAAGTAGCATAATAAAAATACGATGTGAAAAAGTCTCCTTTATTTCAACAATGTGCCCGTAAGGTTTGTGAATCAGAAGATAGCCTCTGGTAGAGAACTGTCTGGTAACCGGAGTGATGACGGTAATGACATCTTCTTTAAAATAATCATGGTAAGTTCCAATGATATACTGTTTGTTTCCTGTTTCAAGCGGGTCAAAAGAGCTTATGCTGTTAAGAGCAGAGCCACCGCCTGCCGTGCGGGCAGAGGCGATCATCGTACCGTCTTTTTCCACAAACCAGATCGTTGCCTCCAGATAGGAACTCATTCCTTTTAACTGTGTGTACACATCTGCAATATCGATTTCTTCCGAAAAATATTTCGGAAGATAATCAGTGGAGATAAAGTTGGCACTCTGGTATAGATTTCCTGCTGTCTCTTTTTCCAGATATTTTGTGAGCAGAGGAGCAGAAAGCGCACTTACTGCGAACACACTCAAGAATCCGAAAATGATATATAGGATTACAAATTTTAAATTCAGTGTACTTCGCATTATTTTACCTCGAATTTATAACCAATGCCCCAGACCGTGCTGAGTTTCCATGTTGGATGGTCTTTGATCTTCTCACGAAGGCGTTTGATATGTACGTCCACTGTCCGGGTATCTCCGATATACTCATATCCCCAAAGCTGATCTAAAAGCTGCTCGCGGGTAAATACCTGGTTTGGAGAAGAGGCCAGAAAATATAATAATTCCAGTTCTTTTGGAGGCATTTCTACATTTTTACCATCTACTTCTACCGAATAATTTGTGAGATTGATGATGATTCCCGGATATTCCACATATTTCCCTTGTGGTTGATTTTGCGCTTCCTGTTTGGACGGCTGGTAACGGCGAAGCACCGCTTTTACACGAGCCACCAGTTCTTTGGAATCGAACGGTTTGATGATATAGTCATCGGCGCCCAGTTCTAGACCGAGAACTTTGTCAAACACTTCTCCCTTGGCAGAAAGCATGATGATGGGGATATTGGAAGTGCTGCGGATCTCGCGGCAGATCTGATATCCGTCGATGCCCGGAAGCATCAGATCTAGTAGGATCAGGTTCGGTTTGTATGTTTCAAATGCAGTCAGGGCATCATATCCATCATGTACTATCATTGTATCAAAGCATTCTTTTACTAAATAGAGAGAAATAAGTTCTGCAATATTTTCATCGTCATCGACAATTAAGATTTTCTGTTTCGTCATTTAAGTTTCCCCCTTATTATTTTATTTGAACTCAACAATTGTCACACCGGCATCCCCTTCACCAAATGCGCCGAGACGGAAGGATTTGATGTGCCTCTGTCTGCGAAGATACTGATGAATTCCGGCTCTGAGGGCACCGGTTCCTTTTCCGTGTACAATGCGTACCGGACTTACGTGTGCAATATAAGCGTCATCCAGATATTTATCAAGAGCGGCAATGGCCTCGTCTACAGTCTTGCCAAGAAGGTTGATTTCCGGGCTGACGGACATGGATTTACTCATCTTCATTTTTCCTGTGGAAGTGCGCTGCATCTGTTTGGCTGAAATGGTGATCGGTTCTTCGATGATCTCCAAATCAGAAATATTTACCTGGGAACGAAGAATTCCCATCTGTACTGTTACATTTCCTTTAGCGTCAGGAAGGGAGATGACAGAACCGGTCAGGTTCATGCTGAGTACCTTGACGGAATCTCCAAGATGAAAATCACTGGCCTTGTGCTGCTTCTGCGGTTTCCTTACTTCGAGTTTTGAAGGATTTTGCGTTTTGGCAAGCTGCCTGCGGATTTGTTCTCGTTCCTTTTCCATCTCGGCTGCCGAGATAGACTCTTTGCCGAATTTGCGGAAATTCTTCATAGTTTCATCTGCAAAATCCTTTGCCTCACGGACGATGGCGCTTGCTTTTTCGTTTGCTTCGCGAATAATGCGGTCGCGCTGGGCATCTAATTTATCCTGCTTTGCTTTCATTTCTGCTTTCATACGTTCCATTTCACGGTGGTAAGACGCAGCCTCTGCTTTCTCTCTTTCCATCGTGCGCCTGCTTTCTTCCAGATCAGTCAGCAGATCCTCAAATGATTCGTCCTGTTCGCTGAGACGGGATTTGGCATCATCTATAATATAGTTCGGAAGCCCCAGTTTTTCGGAAATTGCAAACGCATTACTTTTTCCAGGAATACCTATCAGAAGATGGTAAGTCGGACTTAAGGTGTCTACGTTAAATTCACAGCAGGCATTTTCTACACCCGGAGTAGAAAGCGCAAATACTTTCAGTTCGCTGTAATGGGTGGTCGCCATTGTGCGGATTCCCTGATCATGCAAATGGGAGAGAATCGCAATGGCAAGCGCGGCACCCTCAGTAGGGTCCGTTCCGGCTCCGAGCTCATCAAAGAGAACGAGGGAGTCCTGATCCACATGCTTTAAGAATGAGACGATGTTGGTCATGTGAGAGGAGAACGTACTGAGAGACTGCTCAATGCTCTGTTCATCTCCAATGTCTGCGAATACTTTCTTAAATACAGCCAGCTCCGAGCGATCCAGAGCAGGGATGTGAAGTCCAGCCTGCCCCATCAAAGTGAACAAGCCAACCGTTTTCAGAGAAACTGTTTTACCACCAGTGTTTGGCCCGGTCACAATGAGCAGATCAAAGGTATCGCCCAAAGTGAGTGAGATAGGAACGACTTTCTTCTTGTCAAGAAGTGGATGGCGACCCTCACGGATGCGGATACGACCTTCCTGATTGAATATAGGGCGGCTGGCGTTCATATCCAGTGCCAAAGCTCCTCTTGCAAATATATAATCTAATTCAATTAATGTTTTATAATTGATGCGGATTTCTTCTACATAAGCAGCAATATCGTTGCTCAGACGAGCAAGAATTACTTCAATTTCATCTTGTTCCTGACCATATAATTCTTTCAGGTCATTGTTCAGGTTCACCACAGCCATTGGTTCGATGAAAAGTGTGGACCCGGTAGAAGACTGGTCGTGAATCAGACCATTTACCTGACTGCGGTATTCTGCTTTGACAGGCAGGCAGTAGCGGTCTCCACGCATTGTAATGATTGCGTCCTGCAGATAACTGCGCATGGATCCATTCAAAAGATTATTTAAAGTAGAATGAATCTTGTCATTCATGTTATGAATACTACGGCGAATCTGCTTTAACTTGGCACTGGCTTCATCACTGATCTCTTCCTCGCTGATAATACAACGGTCAATTTCATTGCTTACAGGCGTGAGGGGGGAGAGTGCTTCGAAAAAAATATCCAGACAATCCGCAGTTTCATCTACAGTTTCGCGGCGTCCATAAGTTTTGGCGCGAGCGGTAACTTTCAGAAGTTTACCGATACGGAGAAGCTCCGAAGCTGTGAGGGAGCTGCCGATTTCCAGGCGCTTCAGAGAGTCAGTAACTGCGTAGCAGCCACTGAATGATAAATGACCTTTTTTTACAATACGTGTAAATGCAGCGGCAGTCTGTTCCTGTGCGGTATCGATCTGAGTCAGGTCTGTCATTGGTTTCAGATGTTTGCAGGCATTTTTTCCGCCGGGAGAAGAAGCGTGTTCAGCAAGTAAATCAATGATCTTTGTAAATTCTAATTTATTTAAGGTTTTCTGATTCATTTATTGTATTACCTCGTGAATTTTTAATCTCATATAAATCTATTCTACCTTATTTGGAAATGAAAGAAAAGTCAAAAGCAGAAAAATTGATTATCGTTGAACATTTGTTAGGAATCATGTATACTAAATACTGGAAACCCTTGTGAAAAAGGAGAAAACAGATGCCGGACGATTACGAAAATAAACAAGATGAAAAATATTCATTTTTGCAGGAAACAGTGAAAGATGAACAGATAAAACCAAAAAAAATGGTGACTATGATTTTCAGATTAGCAGGTAAAGGCCTTGTATTTGGACTGGCCGCCTGTCTGGCTTTCTGCGGCATAAAACCGTGGGTGGAAGCCATATTTGCAAGAAATACAGATGTTGTGACAATTCCGGAGGATGAAGAACCGGAAGTGGATGAAACTACCGAGGAACCAACTGTGCAGCAGGAGTTTACGGTAGAAAACTATCGGGAAATGTCAAATGCACTTACAGATGTGGCAAAAGAGGCATATAAAAGCGTTGTTACAGTGGAAATGATGAACGGTTCCACTGATCTGGAAAGTCTGGGAGAACAGGCGGAGAGTGTGTCCGGTGTAATCGTGTGGAAAAATCTTGCAGAAGTGCTCATTGTAGCGCCGTCCAGAATTTTAGACAGTGATGGAACGGGGATTGTGATTACGTTTAATGACGGAAAAACTTATGATGCGAGACTGAAAAAGCAGGATAAGAATTCACAGCTTGCAGTGTTTTCCGTAGTGACACCGACATTGAAAGATTCTACAGAAAAATCTATTCAGGCGGCAACCTTAGGAAATTCTAACGTTGTGACAAAGGGAATGCCGGTGATTGCAATCGGAAATCAGTTCGGTTATTCTGGGGGATCTGGATATGGAATTATCAGTACAGTAAAGAATTATATCAACACAGCGGATCGGACATACAAGGTGTTGACGACGGATATTACAGCCGCAGAAACAGGCAGCACGATTTTGTTTAATACAGACGGTGAAGTGATTGGAATTGGTGATCAGACGGTCACCGGAAAAGACAGTGCGAATCTTGTAACCGGTTATGCGATTTCAGGAATTAAAGAAGTAATTGAACTTCTTTCGAATGGAAATGGAGTTCCGTACATAGGAATTAATGGAGTTGAAATAACGGAAGAAATTGCAGAGACGCAGGGAATTCCGCAGGGAATTTATATAAAAGGAATTGAGGCAGATTCACCTGCTATGCAGGCCGGAATTCAGAATGGAGATATTCTGGTCAGTGTAGATGGCGAGAATGTCAAGTCATTATATACATTAGGAAAAATCATTTCAAAACATAAAGTGGATGAGCGCATAAAGTTTGTTGTTCAACGTCAGGGAACAGAGGAATATGCAGAGATTTCATTTAATGTAACCGTTGGAAGTAAGGAATAAAGCATTTAGAAAGAGGAAAAAAATGAAATATATTAATACATTACGCGAAGGAGAAACGATCAGAGAAATTTATCTCTGCAAAGGAAAACGTACCGCAGAGACGAGAAATGGGAAACCCTATGACAATTTGATCTTGCAGGACAAAACAGGGACTTTGGATGGAAAGGTATGGAGTCCAAATTCCAGCGGAATTGCGGATTATGATGAAAAAGATTTTGTTGATGTTTATGGAGAAGTGATCAGTTATAATGGAAGTCTTCAGCTGAATATCAAGCAGCTTCGCGTGGCTGGCGAAGAAGAATATAACCCGGCGGATTATATGCCAACCAGCGAAAAGAGCGTAGATGGTATGTATAATGAGCTTCTCAAATATATTGCGCAGGTAGAAAACCAGTACCTCCAGCAGGTGCTCCAGTATTATTTTGTGGAAAATGAAGCGTTTATCAAAGAGTTCAAAGCACATTCCGCAGCCAAGAGCGTACATCATGGATTTGCAGGCGGACTTTTGGAACATACGCTCAGCGTGGTGAAATTCTGCGAGTATCTTGTCAGTGCATATCCAATTTTAAATAAAGATTTGTTATTTACGGCAGCCATCTGTCATGATATCGGAAAGACAAAGGAGTTGTCAGATTTTCCTGAAAATGATTATACAGACGAAGGGCAGCTTCTTGGACATATCATCATTGGTACAGAAATGATGTCAGAAGCAATCCGACAGATACCGGATTTCCCGGCGAAGCTGGCAAATGAATTGAAACACTGTATCCTCGCACATCACGGAGAACTGGAATTCGGTTCGCCAAAGAAGCCAGCACTGGCAGAGGCAGTAGCGCTCAATATGGCAGATAATACGGATGCAAAAATGCAGACATTGACAGAAATTTTCAAAGAAAAAAATACAAATGACTGGTTAGGATTTAACCGGCTTTTTGAATCAAATCTCAGAAAGACGAGTATATAGGAAGTAATTCATGTTTAAGAAAAATGATATTGTAACAATTGAAATTACGGATATGGGAGTCGACGGAGAAGGAATCGGGAAGGTCGATGGATTTACCCTGTTCGTGAAAGATGCTCTGATCGGAGACGTGGCTGAAGTAAAGGTCATGAAAGCCAAAAAAAGTTATGGATACGCAAGACTGATGAAACTTGTAATTCCCTCGCCGGATCGTGTAGAACCGGTGTGCGGCGTCGCCAGACAGTGCGGCGGCTGCCAGATTCAGGCGCTTTCCTATGCAAAGCAATTAGAATTCAAGCATAATAAAGTGCGCGGAAATCTTATTCGTATCGGAAAATTTGACGCGACATTTATCGATAAAATTATGGATCCGATTGGTGGAATGAAAGAGCCATTTCACTATAGAAATAAAGCACAGTATCCCGTTGGAATTGATAAAGAAGGGAAAATCATTGCCGGATTTTACGCAGGGCGAACCCATCAGATTATCCCAAATCTGGACTGTGCGCTTGGCGATAAAGGAAATAAAGAAATTCTGGAAAAAATACTTGCATTTTTAAATGAATATGGCCTTACCGCTTACAATGAAGAAACCGGAAAAGGCCTGGTTCGTCATGTCCTGATTCGAAAAGGATTTACAACAAAAGAAATTATGGTCTGCCTTGTGATTAATGGAAAGAAACTTCCACACAGTGAAAAATTAGCAGAAACTCTTGCGAAAATCCCTGGAATGACAAGTATTACATACAGTGTTAACCTGGAAAATACGAATGTTATCATGGGAAAAGAGATTCACCCGATCTGGGGACAGACATTTATCACAGATTATATTCGGAATGTAAAATATCAGATTTCCCCGCTTTCTTTCTATCAGGTAAATCCCGTACAAACGGAAGTTCTTTATGGACAGGCATTAGAATATGCAGGGCTTACCGGAAAAGAAACCGTCTGGGATGTGTACTGCGGAATCGGAACCATTTCTCTCTTCCTTGCACAGAATGCGAAGAAAGTTTATGGTGTAGAGATTGTTCCACAGGCTATCGAAGATGCCAGAAAAAATGCAGAGCTCAATGGCTTTGAAAATGCAGAATTTTTCGTCGGAAAAGCCGAAGAAGTCCTGCCACAGTATTATAAAGATTACGAAAAAGCTCATCCGGGCGAAAATGCAAGGGCAGATGTGATCATAGTCGATCCGCCGCGCAAAGGATGCGAAGAAAGCGTACTTGAGACGATGGTGCACATGCTGCCGGAAAGAATCGTGTATGTGAGCTGTGATTCGGCAACATTGGCGAGGGATTTGAAATATCTGTGCGCGAATGGGTATGAGTTGAAAAAGGCGAGGGCGGTGGATATGTTTCCGATGACGGTGCACGTTGAGACGGTTGTTCTTTTGTCCCAACAAAAACCAGATGACACGATAGAGATCGACTTAGACTTAGATGAGCTGGATGCAACCAGTGCAGAGACGAAAGCGACCTATCAGGAAATCAAAGATTATGTGCTGAAAGAATTTGGCTTGAAGGTTTCAAATTTATATATTTCTCAAATCAAAAGGAAATGTGGAATCGAAGTAGGAGAGAACTATAATCTGCCAAAGACAGAAAATCCAAAAGTGCCACAGTGTCCGAAAGAGAAAGAAGATGCTATCAAGGCTGCCCTGAAATATTTTGCGATGATCTAAGGATATCGCTGATTTCAAGGAGGAATAACACATGAAAAGCACATTTGAAAAAATGGGTGGAACCTACACACTGGGAGCAGACGGAATTTACTATCCGAATCTTGTCAGTACAGATGAAGAACCGCATTATGGAAAATATGGAATGCTGCGGAAAACGTATCTGAAAGAGCATCGTCCGGCAATGTATTCTCTGTATATGTTGGAAGACAGATTGACAAAACATCTGAATGCTGTGGATGATGAAGCACAGGAGAGGATGGGTATTCTGGTGCGTCAGATGATGGAGAAGCAAGGCGTTACGGAAGAATTGAAAGCTCGTGATCAGATGGTGTGGGTTGGAGTTGTAAATAACATCTGGAATGCAGCAGAAGAGATTGTGTTAAAAGAATTGATTTATAGGTAGTAGAATAAGAGCTGAACAAGTAGGACGAAAAATCCTGTTTGTTCAGCTTTTATGTTTATAAGGGGTCAAAGAAGAAGCAAATTACAATTCTATAGCAAGTGATCTTTTCTAAGTTTCGGAAGGCTGGTTTTTTCCGTCATAGTTATAAGTTGCCGATTTAATTATTCCATAGTATGGCTTAAAAAATATTCGAATATAACTTTATAGAAATAATCATGATGGGGAGATTATTTGATGAATTATGTGCTAATATTCTGCAATTCTACTGCTAGTCGATTGATTTATGCACGCTCTCATTATAATATGTGTGCAGGAGGTGGATATATGTATCAGATTAGTAATGAAAAATTTGGTTTATTTGTAACCGAATTAAGAAAGGAAAAGAATTTAACTCAAAAGGATTTGGCTGAAAAATTATATGTATCAGATAAAACAGTTAGCAAATGGGAACGTGGTCTTAGTATGCCCAATGTCGTATTACTCATACCAATAGCTGATATATTAGATGTTACCGTTACAGAATTGTTACGTGGAGAAAAAATAGATATACAGAAAAATATTGATACAAAAGAAGTCGAGGAATTGGTAGTAGGCTCTCTCGATATGGCTGTTAGGAATTCTATTCATCAGCATAGAAAAAACTGGATATTAGCATATTTGCTATGCTTTTTAATATCTATTACAGAAATTATTATGTTAGTCGTATCTGGGAATTCAATAGCTGAGATGAAAGATGATATATTGCTGGTTACAGGGTTAATGCTTTTATTTGGTGCATGGTTTTGTTTCTTTGCTAAAGACATGTTACCAACATATTATGATGCAAACAAGATAAATTATGTTTCACAAGGAATTTTTAGAATACATCTAGTTGGTTTATCCTTTAACAACGGAAATTGGATGTACATCTGCACAACTTTAAAAATATGGACACTTGCAACGGTTGTTCTATATCCTCTTGCAGGTATTATAATAATCAATTGTTTCAATATAGCTTTATGGGATATTTTGAATAAAATTTTCTTAATTATGATATTAGGTGGTATGGTAATTTCGATTTACATTATCGGGAAAAAATACGAATAATTAAATTACCTGTTATCGTTGTGGATAGTACTAATTTACAACATTCTTCATGGGAAATATGGAATGATGCAGAAGAGGTTGTGTTAAGAGAATTAGTGTACATTTAAAACGTGGAAAGCTCCTTCGAGGCTTTTTGCTGATTATAAAGAAAGTATATAGAAAATGCATTAATCATATGGTATGATTTGAACAAAAGATAGAATCTTATGAAGTAAGAAGAATATTTTTGATGAACGCAACTTAGAAGTTTCTGAATTAAGTTAATCGTGCCATATGGCTTGATTATAAAAGCAAAGATAAAAACGCAACGTACATCTTTGATGTGCCAGAGCCGGTAGGTAGCCCGGCCGTCCTATATAAATAGGGTAAGTAACCTGCCCCTCCGGGTTGTCCATTCTTTGTTCAATCAATTTTAGGAGGGATTCTTATGGACAAAGTAAATGGAAAGCTGACAGTATTTTTTGAGGAGCCGTTTTGGGTGGGGATCTTTGAACGCATCGAAGATGGTAAACTATCTGCGGCAAAGGTAACATTTGGTGCAGAGCCAAAAGATTGTGAAGTACAGGAATATATTCAAAAGTGGTACTTCAGTTTGAAATTCAGTCCGGTTGTTGAAACTATTGTAAAGGATATCAAAAGAAATCCGAAACGGATGCAGCGGGAAGCAAAGAAGCAGATGCTGGAAATAGGCATTGGTACAAAATCGCAACAGGCGTTGAAATTACAGCAGGAACAGAACAAGCAGGAACGCAAAGAGAAAAGCCGCAAGAGAAAAGAGGCAGAAGAGCAGCGCATGTTTGAACTGAAACGGCGCAAGAAAAGAGAAAAGCATAAGGGACATTAAAGTCCCTTGGGCTTTTACTCAAATCGAAAAGTGTTGAATAAAGATTTCGGGAGGTGTTTCTATGAAGAAAAAAGTACTTGCAATTATGTTAGTTGCCGTATCAATCATGTTGATTTCAGCGTGCGGAAAAAAAGAAAAATTGTACGAAATTCCTGATTTATCGCAGTATAAGACAGATTATGTAGGAGATTCTTCAAATGTTATAAACATTGTAAGCGGTCAAGAGTATCCAGAGGGATACTCATATGACAGTATAGAGATACAGTCTGAAACAGAGCCTTATGGATTAACAGTTTTTCTAAAAGATGAGCCGTCGGCAGTCAAACTTGAAGATGAATTGCAGGTTAATGCAGATATGACATTTGACTTGATTGGTAATTTGGGAACAATTGATTATAAAACAGCAGATAGCAAAGAAATTATTGCATCATATGAACGGTGATATATTTTTAGTCAACTTTTAGACAATTTGAAGAGCGGAATATAAAAAGGCGTATGGAAGTTTTAGATCCATACGCTTTTTTGAAAAAACTCATTTTTGAACAAGAGATTTGTAAGAACATATTATCTATTCAAAGACGGTTACAATTCTATATCATATGATTTTTTCTTAGTCCGAGCAGGCTGATTTCGCCGTATTTCCCGTTTCCTCTGATATTCCAGTTCCCATGCACGATGGGAGAAGACATCAGGATCTTCTACATTGAGATAATCCACCTCATTGGCTGCAATATCACGACGGTGATAGTCATAATATTTACCGAAAGTACCTTTGAGCTGTTCGATCAGCTTATCCCGAAAATCAGGACGTATCTGGATTCTGGTGTCCAGCAATTCTGTGTATTGTTCTGGATCAGGACGAAATTTTTCTTCCCGGAAAGCAGCGGCGTCTTTTTCAAGCTGTTTTTTAAGGGAGATGTCCTGAGAATCAAGAATATCAAGATTGTTATTCATCTGGTCATATTTCTTGGATAGATTCATCATATCTTTATCAGTAGAGCATTGTGCCTGGAAGATTAGCTGCTCTTTCCTTGATTTCAGTTCTTCAATTTCTTCGGTAACAGTTGTAAGCTGCTGATTCAATTTTATATGCTGGATGGGATTCAAAATACTGGTTTTATCCTTTTGCACATTCAGTTCTTTCCGTTCCGTAACTTTAGCTTTGAGTTTCTTTTTAACGGTGTTGTATTTATTCAGTATTGGATTAAAATGATTCATCCAATCATGAATTACTTCTTTTTGCATCTCATTATGAAGTAAATGATATTGTGTAAAAATCATATGATTTCGGATAGTTTCCATTGTTTCTGCAATTACAGGAATAGAATGTTTGACAGCCTGAGCCAGTTTCGATACCTGAGTTTTTAATTCCCGGAGCATTTGGTTATCTGCACGAATCTGACGGTTGATTTCACAGCGGTCAGCTATCATTCCTTTCTTTTCCATATTCTGGGCAATGTAGCCTTCGTGGATGGTCGGCTGTTCGGTGATTCCCTGATCTGCAAAGCTGCGGTGATCAATGGATGCATTTATCTGATTGCGGGCAAGCATTTCATTTACAGTATCTGCCCAGTTTGCTCTCCAGACACAGAGTTGCTCATCACTGTTCCATTGTTCAGAAATAGGATTCTGTCTGCCGTAGCGGCTACTTTTAGGATGCTTGTCGATGCGGTCATAGCCCTTTTCCTGTGCGTCAGATGCGGTCATATAAATCTTCTTTTTTTCAACTTTATATCTGTATTGCTTTTCCCAGCCATCTTTTTGTGCAGCTTTGAATTCAGTAGCTGTAAATCCTTTTTCTTCCCCATTTTTTATACAGAGATATTCTTTTTCTGTTTTATACTGCCATGTTCCGTTTTCATTCAGTGGACGGACGGTAAGCAGAATGTGTGCATGAGGATTGTGTCCATCTGTATCGTGAATAGCAAAGTCAGCACACATGCCCATATCCACAAAATTCTTTTGAATAAAATTTTGAAGAAGAGAAATATTACTGTCCTTATCTAATTCAATGGGAAGTGCGACAACAAATTCCCTTGCCAGTCGGCTGTCTTTTGTCTTTTCAGCAGCTTCCACAGCATTCCAGAGTTGTTCACGGTCTTTCCATTCTGGTGGAGCCATCGGTGGGAGCAATACTTCCTGATAAATGAGACCATGCTTTCTGGTATAGTCATGCTGAATACCATCGTAATCATTGTACATCCGGCTACAGCTCATATAAGCAGAAGCAGCAACAGCAGACCGACCGGAACCACGACTGACGACTTTAGCTTGCATATGATAAATTGCCATATCTGGCACCTCCTTTCGATGTTGCCTGCAACAGCGGATAAAGCCCTCGGCAGAGCGCACGAGCCCCGAAGGGGATACCACTGCCTGATTTATCAGGTGG
>Ga0129317_1000479_pt1 | contig 42095 bp, 39 predicted proteins | sample Cm1ome_FD_94430 | JGI IMG/M metagenome (GOLD analysis project Ga0129317, IMG submission 94430) | Eastern black-and-white colobus group fecal microbial communities from Wisconsin, USA - Cm1105 metagenome | ecosystem: Host-associated > Mammals > Digestive system > Large intestine > Fecal | place... | reverse complement strand
ATTTTCTGCCAGTTGCACCCGAATTTCATCAACGTACACACCGTGTACGCCTCAGAAATTTGGGCACAGCTGACAAAAAATCTTCTCACAAAATCAAGCACAAAAAGATTCCGAGAGTACATAAAAGCAGAATGGAGGAGGAATGAAACATGGATATTGAAACACTTAGAAAAGACATGGTAGCAGCAATGAAGGCAAAGGATAAGCCGAGGAAGGAAGCAATTTCTTCATTGGTATCTGCGGTGAAGAAAGCAGCGATTGATGAGGGCTGCCGTGATGACATTCCGTCAGAGATGGTTGACCGTGTGATCTTAAAGGAACTCAAAACAGTAAAGGAGCAGATCGATACGTGTCCGGAAACAAGAACTGATTTAAGAGAGGAATATCAGTTCCGTTATGATGTGATTTCAGAGTATGCACCGAAGCTGCTTTCAGCAGAAGAAGTAAAAGCAATCCTGACCGGAAAATTTGCGGACGTAATTGCAACAAAAAATAAAGGTCAGATTATGAAAACGGTGATGGCAGAGCTGAAGGGCAAGGCAGACGGAAAGGTGATCAATCAGGTTGTTGCCGAGCTGTGCAAATAAGAGACGCAGAATGTTTTTTTCTTTTTATCCGCTTGAGATTGAAGAAGAAATCCTGTATGATAGAGGATAAGAGGAACGCATTGAAATGCAGAAAAATAAGTACAACAGTCCATGTAAGTTCCTGGGCTGCAGAGAGCCTATGGACTGTTGTTTGTTTTTTCAGAGGGAAAACAGGATATCCACGGAAAGAGCGGAAAATTTTGCAGGCGTAAGATGGTTTACGGGTGCGTAACAGTAGCAGGTGTTTTACGGAAAAGAGAAGAAAAGGAAGGGCTTGCCCGAATGGAAAAACAGCGGATTCTGGTCGTAGATGATTCGGCCTTAAACAGAGAAATTCTTTCAGAAATGCTTTCGGATGATTATTGGATCAGCGAAGCAAAAAACGGTCAGGAGGCGATTGAGCTTCTGGTAAATCATTGGCGGGAATACCGGCTGGTACTGCTTGACATTAATATGCCGGTAGTGGACGGATACGAAGTGCTTCGCTATATGAAGGCGCACAACTGGCTGGAGGTGCTTCCGGTGATCGCAATTTCGGCAGAGACAGGCAAGGACAATATCGGACTGGCTTATGAGCTTGGAGTCAGTGATTATTTTAAGCGTCCATTTGATAGTTCGGCAGTACGCAGAAGAGTCAGAAATACGATCGCACTGTATGACAAAATGGCCGGGAATCTGCAGGATGCAGTTGGAATGCTGGCCTCTTTTTTCCTTCGTATCCTGAAGATCAATCTGACGACAGATTCTTATTGGGTGCTGAAAAACAGCGAAACAGAAGAAACAGGTGTTTTAGACCGTATTGAAAAGTTTTCGGAGCGACTGAAAGCATACGTATACAGAGGGGATATTTATCCGGATGATATAGAGGAATATCTGCAGTTTTTTGATCTGGAGCGGCTTCGCAGATTTTTTGCGGATGGCAATCAGCAGACAAAGCTGCATGTCCGGTATCGGAACGTGCAGGAATATCGCTGGGTATCAATGGAAATACTGCGCAGTACAGAATACCAGTCTGACGAGCAGTTTACGATGCTTTACATGAGGGATATCCATGATGATTACATAAAACAGCTCGATATAGTGATGCGTCATGTGACGGATTCTTCCGGCGTGGTGAATCTGAATGTTTCACAGAACCGCTGCATTTCAGCAAGCGGACTGCAGCCGCTGAAGAAAGTGGAAGGCGGAAAGGAATCCATTGATTCCTATATCGGCAGAATTGCGGAAGATATTCTTATTGATAAGGATAAGAAAAGCTTTTGTGAAATTTTTTGCAGAGATCACTTACTTGCGTGTTATAAAAAAGGCAAGAATTCGGTGGTTGTGGAGCAGTCTCTTTTCTGTAAACCAGATAAGAAACTGAAAATGTATCGGATTACGGTAGAAACGTTCCGAAATTCATGTTCAAATGAGATAGAAGGAGTCCTGTATTTTACCGATATCACAGATAGTTATCTGTCAGATGCAATGTTAAGTATAGTTTATGAAAAGAGCTATGAAATGATTGCGCTCATTGATATGCGCAGAGAGATGATCGTTTCGAATTATACGAAGCATTTCAGCATGTCACAGTATCTTGAAGGAGCGCAGCCATACCAGGAGTTTGCAGAGAAGCGTGTAAAGAACCGTGTGGCAGAAAAGGACCGCAGGATGATTGCGCATGCTGCGTCACTGAATGTAATCCGGAAGGAACTGGAAAAATCGGATACGTATTCCTTTACCTTGCAGCTGTTTGACAAAAACGGTCAGGGCGAGAGAAGACTGAAGCGATGCACATTTCTTTATTTGAGTAAACCATATCAGATTGTACTTTCCACGCTTGAGGATATTACGGATCTGACAGGGCGTGATGTCCTGACCGGCGGTTATAATCGAGAGGGTTTTCTGCGCCATGTAAAAGAGCGCCTGAAAGAAGCAGGGGAAGAACGTTTTGCAGTATTGTATTTTAATATCAAGAGCTTTAAGGCAGTCAATGAATTGTTTGGAACCGAAAAAGGAGATTCTGTTTTACGGACTCTTTATAAGACACTGAATACCTCGGAGCTGCATCCTGAGATTACAGCCAGAATAGAGGCAGATCATTTTGCCTGCCTTGTCAGAACAGAAAACCTGAATTTTAATATACTTACGGCATTATGTGAGCAGCGGGTAGTGAAGGAACGAAAGACACTGCATCTGCATCTTCGCTGCGGAGTGTTTTTCGCAGAGGATCGGACCATGCCGGTCGATGGTATGCTCAGCCGTGCAAAGCTTGCCAAAAGATATATCAAGGATGAATATATTCAGCCGTACCGCGTGTATGACAGATCCATGAGTAATGCGTATCTGGACAGTGCGGAGCTGGCTGGAGAGCTGTGCGAGGGAATTCAGAAAAAGCAGTTTGAGGTATATTACCAGCCGGTTGTTGATGCAGGGACCGGAGAGATCGCATCGGCAGAGGCTCTGATCCGCTGGAATCATCCGGAAAAGGGCATGATTTCACCGGGAATCTTTATTCCGGCACTGGAAGAGAGCGGCCAGATCTCAGAGCTTAGCTTATATGTGATTGAACAGGTGAAGGAATTTATCCGCAGCCGTATCTGTCTTGGTTTGAAAGTGGTTCCGGTATCAATCAATCTTTCCTGGATGGATTTTTATGATGAGACGATGATTCAATCGATTATTGCACAGCTGCAGACGGAAGAGATCCCGCGCGGTATGATCCGGTTTGAAATTACGGAGACCTCGTATGCTGCGCTGGAAGAAAACCGGCTTGGTGTATTGAATGCAATGCGCAAAGAAAATGCCAAGATTCTGCTGGATGATTTCGGAAGCGGATATTCATCGTTCGGTATGCTGCGCGAGTATAATTTTGATATTCTTAAAATTGATATGAGCTTTGTCCGTCAGATAGAAACAAATACGAAAACACGCAGTATCCTCCGTTTTCTGATCGATATGGCGCATGAAATGGACGTTTCTCTGATTGCGGAAGGAGCAGAGACAGAAGCGCAGGCGAGGTTTTTGAAGGAAAATGGCTGTGATTATATTCAGGGCTATTATTATTCCAGACCGGTGCCGCAGGAAGCATTCCGAAAGCTTCTGGATGCAGGAAAGGCTCTGCCGGAAGTAAAGCAGTGAGAATCAGGCTTGAAAAACATCAGAGACTTATATATAATACAGGTGGTATATGGCGCTGGCGCCGTATACCATTTGTGACTTTATAGTTTTGTCGCCAGCAAATACAATAGAGGAAAATGAGATGAAAATTATTATTGTGGGCCTTGGCAAAGTAGGACAGACACTTGCGGCCGAATTGAGTAAAGAGGACAATGATATTACCGTTATTGATAATCGTGAGTCTGTGGTGCAGGATTTTGCAAGTCAGTATGATCTGATGGGCGTAGTGGGAAATGGGTCAACGTATTCCGTCCAGATGGATGCAGGAATTGAAGCAGCGGATCTGCTGATCGCGGTAACCGGATCAGATGAATTGAATCTTCTTTGTTGTCTGATCGCAAAAAAGGCAGGAAACTGCCATACGATTGCCCGGGTGCGGAATCCGGAATACAACAAAGAGCTTGGATTCATAAAAGAAGAGCTTGGTCTTGCAATGGTGATCAATCCGGAATTTGCGGCAGCAGAGGAGATTGCGCGTGTGCTGAAATTCCCGTCTGCGATCGAGGTGGATTCTTTTGTGCGAAGCCGTGTGGAGCTTTTGAAATTCCGCGTGCCGGAGAAATCAATTCTGAATGATATGAAGCTTTCTGATCTGTCATCCAGAACGAAGGGAAATATCCTTATTTGTGCAATTGAACGTGGAGATACGTTGATTATTCCGGATGGAAATACCGTTTTACAGCCAAGAGACCGCATTTCTATCGTCGGTACATCCTCAGAGGCAAATGAGTTTTTCAAGCAGGCAGGCATCGTCTCCAACCAGGTGAAAAATATCATGATCGTTGGTGGAGGCGCGATTGCGTTTTATCTTGCAAAGATGTTGATCGCCACAGGAATTCGCGTCAAAATTGTGGAAAAGGACATGCGGCGATGCGAAAAGCTCTGTGACAGTATTCCAAAAGCAACCGTTGTCTGCGGAGACGGTACGGATCGTGATCTGCTCAAAGAAGAGGGACTGGAGCGGTATGAGAGCTTTGCGGCGCTGACGAATATCGACGAGGAGAATGTCCTGCTGTCGCTGTATGCCAAGAAGGTCGGTGATGCAAAGGTAATCACGAAAATCAACCGCATTACGTTTGACGAGGTGATCCAGGAGCTTGATCTGGATACGGTGATCCATCCCAAAAATATTACCTCAGAGCATATTATCCGTTATGTACGTTCCATGAAGAATTCTCTCGACAGCAATGTGGAAACGCTTCATCGGATTATCAATAACAAAGCGGAGGCGCTGGAGTTTATTATCCGTGAAAAATCAAGGGCAACCGATATACCGCTGCAGGAGCTGAAGATTCGCAAGGGCGTGCTGGTTGCGAGTATCAATCGCAAGGGAAAGGTAATTATTCCGCGAGGTATGGATATGCTGAAAAAAGGAGATGCTGTGATCATTATCACGCAGTTTGCCGGTTTGAACAGCATTGACGATATTTTAGTAAAGTAGGTGCCGGACGATGAATTATGGAATGATACTTTATGTGATTGGCTGGGTGCTGAATTTTGAGGCGGCGTTTATGGTGCCGTCCTGCCTCACAGCATTCGTTTATCAGGAGCGGCAGGGAATGGCATTAGCAGGGGTTGCGGCAATGAGTCTGATAGTCGGACTTCTGATTATCAGAAAAAAGCCTAAAAGCATGTCCATGTATGCAAGGGAAGGCTTTGTGACAGTAGCCATGTGCTGGATCATCTTAAGTGCGGTAGGTGCGCTTCCATTTGTGATCTCGGGTGCAATCCCATCCTACATAGATGCGCTGTTTGAGGTTGTTTCCGGTTTTACGACGACAGGATCAAGTATTTTGGCAGAGGTTGAGTCAATGCCGCACTGCCTGTTGTTCTGGAGAAGCTTTACGCACTGGATCGGCGGTATGGGTGTGCTGGTCTTTGTTATGGCAGTGCTTCCGCTTGCAGGCGGCACGAATATGTACATGATGAAGGCAGAAAGCCCGGGACCGTCAGTTGGCAAGCTGGTGCCGCGTGTAAAACGAACGGCAGTTATTTTATATGGCATGTATGTGGTAATCAGTATTTTGCAGCTGATATTTTTGCTGGCGGGGAAAATGCCGGTATTTGATGCGCTGGTGACAATGTTCGGAACAGCCGGTACCGGTGGTTTTGGCATTAAAAATGACAGTATGGGCAGCTATTCGCCATATATTCAGTGGGTCGTAACGATTTTTATGATTCTGTTCGGAGTCAATTTCAACATTTATTACCTGCTGTTTAAGCGAAAATGGAAAGCTGCTGCTTCGTCTACGGAGGTGCGGGTTTATTTTTCCATCATACTGATTGCGATCACGCTGATCACGATCAATATTTTACCGATGTTTTCCAGTGTGTGGACGGCCTTGCGCCATGCTGCATTTCAGGTTGGATCGATTATTACGACGACGGGATTTGGTACCACGGATTTCGACCTCTGGCCATCTTTTTCAAAAACGATTCTTGTACTTCTGATGTTCATCGGAGCGTGTGCCGGCAGTACAGGCGGAGGAATTAAGGTATCCCGTATTGTGATTTTATTTAAATCCATACAGAAGGAGCTGGATGTAATTGCACATCCGCACAATGTGAAAAAGCTGAAAATGGACGGACGGATGATTGAGCATAGCGTGCTGCGTTCCGTAAACGTTTTTGTTGTATCTTACATTCTGGTTTTTGCAGTATCGGTACTGCTGATTTCCATTGATAATTTTGATTTTACAACAAACTTTACGGCAGTGGCGGCGACGATCAATAATATCGGACCGGGTCTTGCGGTGGTCGGTCCGACGCAGAACTTCGGAATGTTTTCTGATTTTTCAAAGGTTGTGCTGATTATTGATATGCTGGCCGGAAGACTGGAACTGTTTCCGCTTTTGATTCTGTTTGCAAAAAACACATGGACGAAATAAGGAAAAAAATAAACGATGGCAGGTGCTGGAAGAAAACGGTACCTGCCATTTTTGAACGCAGATAAGCATCCCAGAGTTGCGAAAGAACAACAACTGTGCTACAATAAAGAGTCAAAGAAGTATTCGGGTAAAGATCAGCCATTGACTGATGACAGGGGAGACAGGAATCACAATGTATAAAAAGAAATTACTCGTAATTAGTTTATGCACCGTTTTTGCAGGAGCATCCATTTGGACGAACGGTACTTATGGGACGGCAGGCAAAAGCGTGCAGGCGGCAGCACTCGCAGAGGAGACGAAAGCAGACGCAGATCCGCAGGCAGAAGAACCTGCACCGGTAGCAGAAATGCCGGCAGAGACACAGGTGGTAACGGAGCCTCCGCAGACGCAGGCAGCTGAGACGCAGCCGCCGCAGACGCAGACAGCTGAGACGCAGCCGCCACAGACGGAGCCACAGACGCAGCCGCCACAGACGGAGCCACAGACGCAGCCGCCACAGACAGAGCCACAGACACAGCCGCCGCAGACGGAGACACAGGCACCGACAGAGCCGCCGCAGACGGAGACGCAGGCACCGACAGAACCGCCGCAGACGGAGACACAGGCACCGACAGAACCGCCGCAGACGGAGACACAGGCACCGACAGAGCCGCCGCAGACGGAGACAGAGCCGACAACAGAGCCGCCGCAGACGGAGACAGAGACGACAACAGAGCCGCCGCAGACGGAGGTACCGACAGAGTCAGAAACGCAGGAGCCGACAGAGACGGAAACAGAAACGGCTTCAGAGGAAGAGTCAGAGACGGAAACAGAAACTGATCCGGAGACAGAATCTGAAATGGAGTCTGAAACATCGGAGTTTGGTACGAATGAAGAACTGATCGCACATCAGCAGATTGTAATTCCGCCGGATATTGTGCTGGAGTTTCGTTTTACGCAGATAGAAAAAGAGTATGCGCTGGTCTCCGGCAAGAAGGGTGCATCTGTATATGAGGAGAAAGCAGAGACTGCCCGGGAAGTTGGTATACTGGAGTATTATGGGCTTTGCTATATTCTTGAAGACGGAGAAGATGGCTGGTATTATATAGAATCCGGAAATGTGAGGGGTTTCATAAAGGCGGATCAGGTAGTCACCGGAGAAACTGCAGATCGGATTGTGAAGGTAAAAGGGGAAGAAGAGCTTCCAAAGGCCCGGCTTACAGTAGCTCGCACTGAGAACAGCGCATATACGTACACACATACAACGGTTCAGGAAGTTCTGGCAGATAAGGACTACGCACTTGCTGCGAAAGCATTGAATGTTTATGAACAGCGCAAAGAGGATGCGCGCGTGACCGGTACGCTGGAAAAGGATGGGCTTTGTTATCTGCTCGCAGATAAGGATAAGGATTGGATTTTCGTGGAATCCGGCGACGTAAGAGGATTCGTAAAGCGAAGCGGGCTTGTGATCGGAAGCACTGCCGTACAGAAGGTAAATTCAGTCGGAGAAAATAATTTGGCAAAAGCAGCGCTGCAAATTGAGCCGGAAGACAACAAATCGTGTTATTACACGCTGACGTCTGTACAGAAGGCATCCCAGGAAGCAAAAACACGTGAGTCGATCGTAAACTTTGCGCTGCAGTTTGTCGGAAATCCGTACGTATGGGGCGGTACCAGTCTGACAAACGGATGTGATTGTTCCGGATTTGTAATGAGTATTTATGCAAACTTCGGTTATTCTTTGCCACGTGTGGCAGATGCTCAGTCCGTATATGGTATGCAGATTCCGGTTTCTTCGGCCCAGCCGGGTGATCTGATCTTTTACGCACGCAATGGCTATGTTTACCATGTAAGCATGTATATCGGCGGAGGCCAGGTGGTACATGCAGCCGGACGACAGTATGGTATTATTACTTCCGGCATCAGTGGAAATGCAGTGTGGGCAACGCGGCTGATCGGCGTATAAGTATAGCATCATAAAAAGAAAAAAGAAAAAGAAAAAAGAAAAAAGAAGGTTGCCGCTTGACTCATGAAAGCGACAGCCTTCTTTTTTATTAGTTTCTTTTATTAGTCGATTTCTTTTATTTATCAGCTTCCGCTGAGTCGTCTGTTTGTTCCACCTTTGGAGGAAGAAGAAGACGAACCCGTTCGATTCGGTTTTTGTCCATTTTATCGACAGTAAGTACGATGCCATCACTCGTTGTGACGGATTCACCTTCGGTTGGAAGATGATCCAGCATTTCGATGATGAGGCCACCGACAGAATCATATTCATCGGAAGCAAGCTTTAATTCCAGCGAGTCATTGATATCGTCAAGCTTGACAGAACCTTCAATCAAATATTCCCGGTCAGAAACTTTTTGGATCCACTCTTCCTCGTCCTCATCGTATTCATCGCGGATGTCACCAACAATTTCTTCAAGCAGATCTTCCAGAGAGATCATGCCAACCGAGGCACCGTATTCATCCAGGACGATCGAAATACTGACAGAATTTTTCTGCATTTCCAGAAGCAGCTCGGAGGTTTTTTTGTATTCGTAGGTGAAGTATGGTTCATACATGATGTCTGTAACATGGAAACTGTCATTATTGTCACAGAAAAAGAAATCTTTGATGTTTAAAATTCCGGTAATGTTGTCCCGGTCATTCCGATAGACAGGAAGACGGGTATATTTTTCCTGGCGGAAGACTTCCAGAACCTCCTGATAGGTGGAAGCCTCACTGATCATGACCATGTCCGCGCGTGGAACCATGACGTCTTTGGCCTGTGAATCGCCAAAATCCACAACATTGTAGATCATTTCGCGTTCTTCTTTCTCGATGACGCCGTCCTTATGGCTGACATCGACGATTGTACGCAGCTCCATTTCTGTCATCGGATTCATTGCACTGTCCGTATCGACATGGAGCAGTCGGAGAAAGAAGCGACAGATGGTGTTGATTACAAAAATGACAGGTGTCATGACCTTCATCAGAACCATAATGATGGAGGCATAGGCAAGCGCCATTTTCTCAGAATTTGCCGCAGCCAGTGTTTTTGGTGTGATCTCGCCGAAGATCAGAACAACAACGGTAAGGATTGTGGTCACGATACCGACGCTTCCGTTGCCGAAAAGCTTAATTGCAAAAGCTGTGGCGAGAGATGCGGCCATGTTGTTGACCAGATTGTTGCCAATCAGAATTGCACTTAAAAGCTTAGATGGATTTTCCTTAATTTTCAGAGCGGTGGCTGCCCGTCTGCTGCCTTCTTCAGCGAGTGCCTGCAGCTTGATCGCGTTAACCGTGGTCAATGAGGTCTCGGCAGAAGAAAAGAATGCGGAAAGAAATACAAGAATTAACAGCGCCAATAGTTGTATGGCGTCATCAGAAGCCAAAAGATCATCTCCTTTTTAAATATGTTGAGTGTTTTCACTGTTACGCAGAATCATACAATAATTCACAGTAAAAAGCAATGAAAAATAAATGAATTTTATGCATGGGTTCTGTTTTAAGGGGAAAGGAATATATATGAAGTACACGTGGAAGCAGGGATAGAGGGGCGAAGGAGTATGGGAATTGGAATAAAAAATAGTGCAAAGCAGGCAGGAGAGGTCGGGAGAAAAATCAGGAGACTTGCAGTATCGCTTGTTGCAGCGTATAGTATGACAGCGCTGGCGCTGCTTGGAATGGGGGTTATCATGCTGAAGCTGCAGCCGGATACAAAGCTGACAGAAGTTTTGATCCTGGGAGTTTATGTATTGTCCTGTTTCGCCGGCGGCTGGTATGCCGGACGCAAGACGGAGCGGAGAAAATTTTTGCAGGGGCTGTTCGTTGGGCTGTTGTATTTTTGCCTGCTGTTTTTGATTTCGGGGATGGGGGAGCGTGAAATTCAGTCAGATCTCCTAAGCGGCGGATTTGCCTGTCTTTTATGTGCAGCCGGTGGAATGCTGGGAGGCATGCTTGCGTAAAATTTTTCCTTTTCATTCGCAAAAAGGTGTGGTATAGTAGGAAAACAACATCTATTGAGAACAGTCTATATCAGTTCAGACACTTCATAATTTCAGATTACAAAATCAACTTGGTAAAATTAAGAATTCAGAAGAATCGACAAATAGAATAATAAAGACATACCGGAACAGACAGAAAAGAGCTGTGAAAAGGGTTGTTCCCCATTGCCGTGAAAAAGGATTGACCGGAATTGCAGGATTGACGGAATCGCAGGATTAACCGAAATTGCAGGATTGACCGAAATCGCAGGATTGACGGGAAAAGCGGCAGGTTTGAGAAACGAAAGGATTTTATTTATGAAAAAAGAAGAATATGAGGCGCAGTCGCTTGCTGCACTGAAGGAGCTTGCAAAAAGTCGTAACATGCGTGGGATTTCGACCATGAAAAAGAGCGACCTGATCGAAGCTTTAAGTGCGTTTGATGCGGCTGAAAAAACAGATGGCAGAAACGGAACCGATGTGGTGAAAAAGGAAGGCGAATCTGCCGGACAGAATATCAGGCGGGTGCATAATCAGGAAAATACAGTGCCAGGCAGTGCAAGACGCCAGAGCGGAGAAGCTTATGCCGGAAGAAATACGCAGGGAATGACGCGAAGAGATACATCAGGTGATACCGGGAAAAGCAGCATGCGTTTCAAGGACCGGAGAAATGAGACGGATGGCGCGAGAAGACGTTTTTCCTATCGGAATAATGGAGCGCCGGGGAGTCAGCAGAATTTCGCAGAGGAAAATAAGGGGCAGGAAGGCGTGAAAAATACAGAAGCACGCCAGAGCAGCGAGCCGGTTGTTCGCAGAGAGCGTGTGGGCGTGGAAAGCCGCCAGGCAGGCACGGAGCAGTATCGGAATCCGGCGCCGGAAGCAGTTCCTTCACAGGAGCTGCGCGGTGATGACCGGCCTTCGCAGGATCTTTCAGCAATTGACAGCGGGCAGGAAGCATGCGGAATTCTGGAGGTTATGGCAGAAGGCTTTGGCTTCATCCGCAGCGATAATTTTATGTCGGGCGACAATGATGTGTACGTATCGCCGTCCCAGATCAGAAGATTTGGCCTGCGCACCGGGGATATTATCAGCGGAAACACACGTATCAAAACAATGCAGGAAAAATACAGTGCCCTGCTTTACCTGAAAACAATCAACGGTATGACACCGTCCGAGGCGATGAAACGCAGTAAATTTGAGGATATGACACCGGTTTTCCCGAATGAGAGGCTTCGCATGGAGCGTGGCTCAAACGGGATCGCAATGCGTATCGTAGATCTGTTTTCACCGATCGGCAAGGGGCAGCGAGGAATGATTGTTTCACCGCCAAAGGCCGGAAAGACAACACTTTTAAAAGATGTGGCACATTCTATTCTGGAAAATGATCCGAATATGGAGCTGATTATTTTGCTGATTGATGAACGTCCGGAGGAGGTTACGGATATTAAAGAAGCAATCTGTGGGGAGAATGTGGAAGTAATTTATTCTACGTTTGATGAGCAGCCGGAACACCACAGGCGCGTTTCGGAAATGGTGATCGAGCGTGCAAAGCGGCTGGTGGAGCAGAAGAAGGATGTTACGATTCTCCTTGACAGTATCACACGTCTTGCCAGGGCATACAATCTGACGGTTCCGCCAAGTGGACGAACCCTTTCCGGAGGTCTGGATCCTGCAGCCTTATATATGCCGAAGCGGTTTTTCGGCGCGGCGCGGAATATGCGGGAGGGAGGCAGCCTGACGATTCTTGCAACGGCACTGGTTGATACCGGAAGTAAGATGGATGATGTCGTTTATGAGGAATTTAAAGGAACCGGAAATATGGAGCTTGTGCTGGATCGGAAGCTTTCTGAACGCCGTGTCTTTCCGGCCATCGATATTCCGAAATCCGGTACCAGAAGAGAGGATCTTCTGTTGGATAAGGAAGAGCAGGAAGCAGTTTATATCATGCGCCGTGCATTGAATGGAATGAAATCCGAGGATGCGGTGGAGAATATTCTGAATCTGTTTGTGCATACCAAGACGAACTGTGAGCTGGTGGCACAGGTGAGACGGCAGCGATACGTGTAAGGTGCAGTGATACATGTAGACGGCAGCGATACGTGTAGGCAGCAGCGATACGTGCAGCCGGCAGCGATATGTGTAGGGTGCAGGGAGGCACGCTTTATTGACTAAAAAAAATCTTGCTTTTTGCAATGTGATATGTTAGAATACGAATGTTGTTTTAGGTCGCAGGCTCATTTTGGGTCCGCAGACAGGGAAACGAACTGCAGGGACTTGCAGGGATAGTCCGGGATATCTTGCTGTGGCAACATCAGAGCAGCATTGGCCGGAAACCGGCTTCGGCGCAGGGCCGCAGTCAGCAGTTCACAATTATATAAGAAGAGGTGAAAATCATGAAGGAAGGAATCCATCCGAATTATTATCAGGCAACCGTTACCTGCAATTGTGGCAACACTTTCGTAACAGGTTCTACAAAGAAAGATATCCATGTTGAAATCTGCTCTAAGTGCCATTCATTCTATACCGGTCAGCAGAAGGCTACAGCAGCCCGCGGACGTATTGAGAAGTTCAACAGACGGTACGGTATCGAGTCTAAATAATGCAGTAAAGATAAGGATGAGGTTGCAAAATCTCATCCTGTTTTTACATTTGCGGGAGGAAATGTAAATGAAACCATCCGGTATAGGAGGCCAGGCAGTCATAGAAGGCGTCATGATGCGAAACGGCGGTGAGTACGCTGTAGCAGTACGGACGCAGGACGGCAAGATCGTGGTGGATAAACAGAAATGCAGCAGCCATAAGCTTCAGAATTACAAGTTTGTAAAGCTGCCGATCATCCGCGGTGTCGTGAATTTCTTTGACTCTATGGTACTCGGTATGAAATCTCTGATGTATTCTGCATCGTTGTTTGCGGAAGAGACGGAGGAAGAAAAAGCAGAGCGGGAGGGAAAAGCCCGCAAAAAGGCACAGGCAAAGGCTGAAAAGCTGCGTGCGCAGGGCAAAATGGCAGAGGCAGAGCAGGTGCTTGTGAAGTGTGAAGAAAAGCTGGCGAAGGAAGCAGGTGCGATTGCGGCAGAGGCAGAGAAGGAAAAGAAGAAAAAGGACGATGATCTTCTTATGACACTTACCGTTTTGTTTTCTCTTGTGATCTCTGTGGCACTGTTTATCATGCTTCCCTATTTTATTTCAAGATGGATGCGGACGGTAATAAATTCAGAAGTTCTGATTGTGATTGCAGAAGGTCTGGTGCGTCTTGTCATTTTCTTTGGCTATCTGGCACTGGTATCGCGGATGAAAGACATTCAGCGGACCTTTATGTATCATGGGGCAGAGCATAAATGCATCAACTGCATCGAGCATGGGCTGGAATTAAATGTTGAAAATGTCCGGATCAGCTCAAGAGAGCATAAGAGATGCGGAACCAGCTTTCTGTTTATTGTTATGTTTATCAGTATCGTATTTATTATGGTGTTCAGTATTCCGCTGTTTATGCTGATTCATGTAAATACATCATTCTGGCGCATTATTTTGCGGCTTTTACTGCTGCCGCTCATTGCAGGCGTTTCGTATGAGTTTATCCGCCTGGCCGGTACTTCTGAAAGTAAGATTGTAAATATTTTAAGCAAGCCGGGAATGGCACTTCAGCATCTGACGACGAAGGAGCCGGATGATTCGATGATCGAAGTGGCGATCGCGTCGGTAGAGGCAGTGTTTGACTGGAGAAAATTTGAGAATGAGCAGTTCGGGACACACTATGAGCTGAAGGAAACGTATAAAGAATCATAAAAAGCAGTGTAAAAGCTGATTCGGGTCGGGTTAAAGTGGGTACTCGCAATCCGTTTACAGCTCTGTTAAAAAGGAGAGGAGATGCCAGATATGACGTACGCGCAGGCCGTAAAAGATGCGGAAACTTTTCTGCTTGAGCATGAAATTACGGACGCGTCCGTGGATGCATGGCTTCTCTTTTCTTATGTGACACAGATCAGCCGTGCAATGTTCCTTGCGGAGCGTACGCGACAGATGCCAAAGGAGCAGTACCAAAGATATCAGGAGCTGCTTGAAAAGAGGGCATCACATATTCCGCTGCAGCATCTGACCGGTGAGCAGGAATTTATGGGCTTCCCGTTTTGGGTGAATCAGCATGTGCTCGTACCGAGGCAGGATACGGAGACACTGGTGGAGACAGTGCTGTTAGCTGTGAGCCCGGGAATGCGGGTGCTGGATCTTTGCACCGGTTCCGGATGTATCGCAGTCAGCCTGGCAAAGCTTTGTCCTGGGCTTATGGTGGATGCGGCAGATATTTCGGAGGAAGCACTTGCAGTGGCGATGGAGAATGCCGGACGCCTGGAAGCAGACGTTGCATTCTGGCAGGGCGATTTGTTTGACTGCCATCCGGTATGCCGGAGTATGGGTGCAGGAAGAGAAGAAGGCAGCGAAGCAAGAGAAAGAGGATTACAGGCGGCAGCTTACGATTGCATTGTTTCAAATCCACCCTATATTCGTACCGCGGTGATCGAAACATTGTCTGATGAAGTTCGTTTGCATGAGCCGTATCAGGCACTGGACGGCAAGGAAGACGGCCTGTATTTTTACCGAAAAATTATATCAGAAGCGCGCAGTTATCTGAAGCCGGGCGGCTTCCTTTTCTTTGAGATCGGATATGATCAGGGGGAAGCGGTAAAGCGACTGCTCGAAGAAGAAGGATATATCCGGACAGAAATTAGACAGGACCTGGCGGGGCTTGACCGCGTGGTGTGCGGAATATATCCGTAAAGCGTTGAAACAGAACGCAGAAGAGAAGATGGCACCGTTCGCAGAGCATCTGTGAACGACAACGAAAAAACTGGAGGGACCCTAAATGTTTGACAAACTGGAAGATTTACTGATTCGGTTCGATGAGCTGCTGAATATGCTGAACGATCCTTCCGTAATCGGTGATCCGCAGCGTTTTCAGAAGCTGATGAAGGAGCAGAGCAGCCTTCAGCCGATTGTAGACGCGTATAAAGAATATAAAAACTGTAAACAGACGATTGAAGACAGTCTTGCAATGCTTGATGAAGAATCAGACGAAGAGATGCGGGAGATGCTCAAGGAAGAACTCTCTGATGCAAGGAAGCGTGTGGAGGAGCTGGAAAAGCAGCTGAAGATCCTGCTGCTTCCGAAGGATCCGAATGATGAGAAAAACGTTATCGTCGAAATTCGTGCAGGTGCGGGCGGTGATGAGGCGGCACTTTTTGCAGCGGAGATCTACCGTATGTATGTGCATTATGCAGAGAGCCAGCGCTGGCGCGTCGAGACAATGGACGTGGAAGAGATCGGAATCGGCGGTATGAAATACGTCAGCTTTATGATCACTGGTCAGGGTGCATATTCGAAGCTGAAGTATGAATCTGGTGTACACCGTGTACAGCGCGTGCCGGAGACCGAGTCCGGAGGAAGAATCCACACCTCTACGATCACAGTTGCGATCATGCCGGAGGCAGAGGAGGTGGATGTGCAGCTGGATCTGAACGACTGCAAATTCGATGTATTCCGTGCATCCGGAAACGGAGGACAGTGTGTCAATACGACAGACTCCGCCGTACGTCTGACTCATATCCCAACGGGAATCGTTATTTCCTGTCAGGACGAAAAGTCACAGCTGAAAAACAAGGACAAAGCACTCAAGGTGCTGCGTGCTAAGTTATATGATCTGGAAATGCAGAAGGCACACGATGCAGAGGCAGAGGCAAGAAGAAGCCAGGTAGGTACCGGGGACCGTTCCGAAAAGATCCGTACATACAACTTCCCGCAGGGCCGCGTGACCGATCATCGTATCAACCTGACACTGTACAAGTTGGATAAGATCATGAACGGTGATATTCAGGAGATTATTGACAGCTGTATTGCGGCGGATCAGGCAGCAAAGCTGGCGAAAATGAACGAGAATTAAAAGCGGGAGCAGATAAAAGAATATTTGTTCGCAAGGTGGAACGCTCTGTTTCGGACGAGGCAATGTGGCAGGTCTGAAATGGAGCGTTTTGTGGTTCGCACAGTCGTGAAGCATCGGTCGGTTTGCCAGATAACTGTGGGCTGTATTTTTGTTACTATATGTGTGCTTGCAAAAGATAGTAATAAATAGCAATAAATCAGATGAAAAATACAATAAATCGAATGAAAATACAAGGTTGACAAACGATTGTCAGGTGGTTATACTAATCTAATTGAATCAGGACATACTGACTGATGAATTGAAAATTTCATAGAAATACGATAACACGTTCAGGGCTATATAAGCGAAATGCTTATGGAAACGGGTGAGAATCCCGTACAATGCCGTTGCTGTGTAGGAGGAGCTTTCTTCAAAATGTCACTGGAAATCATTTCCGGGAAGGCGGAGAAAGTGATGATGCCCAAGTCAGAATACAGGCTCTGTGCGTATCTTATTTGCTGCGGGCCACAGTATAAAAGATAGACAGACGGATCGAAAGAAGACACAGGAGCTTTCGCATATAATTATGTGGAGATTGTCTGGTCAGGAACAGGAAAAGTCGGTGTATTGCGCAGCATACACCGGCTTTTCCTGTTTTTTTAACCGAGTCAGGCAAGTCCCCTGCTTCAATTGCGCTGAGCAATAAGCAGTGGGTGGGGACTTGCTTGTATCAGGAGTGGTACAAGCCACTCCTGATAAGCTGCAAAGCAGCTACTCGGTTATGAGCAAGTAGCGAAGCGGATTGCGAATATCCGCTTTGACCGCAGATAAGCATTCCCTCGCTTCAAGTGTGCGGAGCACTAAGCGGTGAATGGGATGCTTATGTCAGTAGAAGTTGAAAACTCCCACTGACAGGCCGCGAAGAGACTGCGAAGAGACTGCGTTCATGAAATATCATAAGGGGAACTCGCTTGCGGAATCTCATAAGAAGGGATCCGTTTACGGAATCTCGTAAGGAGGGATCCGTTTACGGGAGGATTCCTTACGAGCCTGGATTCTTTACGAGCCTGGATTCCTTATGATTCTACAAGTAGTGAAGCGGATTGTAAATGTCCGCTTTACTCGAAGAGAATAGGGAAGATTTGTTTTAAGAATCGAAGAAAAGAGGAATAGAAAGAATATGGGACACATGGAAGAAATTAAAGATTACTGGAATCTTCGGGCAAACGGCTTTTCTCTTGCAGTAGAGGAAGAACTGAAAACAGAGGTTGGTGTGCGATGGAAAAAGATTTTTCAGGAGTATATTAAAAAGGAGCATGCCAACGTGCTGGACGATGGAACCGGTGCCGGATTTTTTCCGGTGATTTTAAGCAGCCTTGGCCACTGTGTGACAGCGATCGATTATTCAGATGAGATGGTGGAGCAGGCGAAAAAGCGGTTTGCGGATCATGGGCTTACGGTAAAGGTACAGCAGATGGACGCGCAGCACCTGCAGTTTGCAGATGAGAGCTTCGATGCAATTGTTTCAAGAAATGTGCTCTGGAATCTCGACGATCCAGCCGAGGCCTACCGCGAGATGTACCGGGTGTTAAAACCGGGAGGAACGATTCTCGTGGAGGACGGAAATATGTACCTGTATCTGCACGATAAGGATTATGCAAAACTGCATGACCAGTATGTGGAGAAGCAGAAAAAGAAACAGAAAGCGGACGTCAGCCTGCATGGAAAATACAACGTGGACAATGTGGATTTTTCGGTGATTGAAAAGATCGCAGAGGAGCTGCCGATGAGTTGCAGGCGGAGACCACAGTGGGATTTTGACCAGCTGGTGCAGCTTGGCTTTACGGATATTCGTGTAGAAATCCAGGGCGGAGCGCTTCCGATGGGATTCCTGATTGTAGCCAGAAAGGCGGAGGTGTAGCTTGAGTAAAATGATCCGGAAGAGATTAGTGTCTCTTTGTATTATTTTGTTTGGTTTGTCAATTCTGACCTTTGGTCTGACGTATCTGCTTCCATCCGATCCGGTAGAGGAGTTGATCACTTCGATGGGCGGAAGCCATGACCCGGAGGTAGTGGCAAAGCTGGAAGAACAGTACGGAACGAGCCGCCCATTCTGGGAGCAGTATGCAGACTGGATTCAGGGCGTTGTACTGCATGGAGATTTTGGGATTTCAGTGAAATACAACAAACCAGTCAAAGAGGTTATTGCACAGAAGCTTCCGAATACGGTAAAGCTGGCTTGCATCTCTTTTCTCACAATGATATTGATTGCATTTCCGCTTGGGATTCTCTCGGCAGTATATAAGGATCGTGTTGCAGACTATATCATCCGTTTTATGTCATTTATCGGCGTATCGATGCCAAGCTTCTGGTTTGGTATGTTGCTGATCTGGATTTTTGCTGTTCGTCTCGGATGGCTTCCGGTAGCAGGTTCGTCTTCGTGGAAGCACATCGTGATGCCGACGCTCACACTTGCGATGGGGATGAGTTGTTCCTATATCAGGAGGATTCGGGCGGTAATGGTAGAGCAGCTGGGAGAGGAATATATTACCGGATGTCGATCAAGGGGGATAGGCAAAATGCGGATTATTTTTCTGCATGTTCTTCCGAATTCTCTGCTTGCCGTTATCACCATGCTTGGCATGTCATTTGGCGGCCTGCTGGGCGGTACGATGATCGTAGAAACGGTATTTAGCTGGAATGGGATCGGACAGGTCTGCACGACAGCGATTTCAGCCAGAGATTATTCTCTGATTCAGGGGTACACGATGTGGATGGGCTTCATTTACGTGATTGTCAATCTTTTGGTGGACATTTCCTACTCCTTTATTGATCCGAGAATCAGAAGGGGGATGGCACAGAAATGAAACGAAAAATGAGTCTGTCGATGAAAAAAGCCTGGATACGGTTCGGTGTGCTGGCTGCGCTGGCGCTTCTGTTTCTCTCGTTTGCTCTTTTTGCAAGTGTGCTGGCGCCCTTTGATCCGCTGGAGAGCCACTATACAGATATGCTGAAGGCACCGGGCGGTACATACCTGTTTGGTACAGATCAGCTGGGAAGAGATCTGTTTTCAAGAATTCTGTACGGTGGAAAAAGCTCTCTTTTGATCGCATTTGCAGTTACGGCAATCATATCATCTGTCGGAATTGTGATCGGAACGGTGGCCGGCTTTGCCGGTGGTATTTTTGACAATCTTCTGATGCGTATCTCAGATATGCTGATGGCATTTCCAGGGTATATTTTTACGATCGCACTGGTCAGTTTTATCGGTGTAGGACTGCCGAATATGATCCTTGCGATGTCGTTGACCGGATGGACCTTTTATGCCAGAATCAGCCGTTCGCTGGTGCTCAGTGTAAAAAATAATGTTTATATTGAACAGGCAAGGCTGGGAGGGGCTTCGAACTGGAAAATTCTGATTCATTACATTATCCCGAATGTACTTCCTTCTCTTTTGGTTAATATCTTTCAGGATATCGGCGGAGAATTGCTGACAATCTCAGGATTGTCTCTGCTGGGACTCGGTTCGCCGCCTCCGACACCGGAGTGGGGGTTCATGCTTTCAGAGGGAAAAGATTACATGTATTCTGCACCGTGGATGCTGATTTTCCCCGGACTTGTCATTTTGATCAGTGTGGTGCTGTTCAACCTGCTCGGTGACAGTATTCAGGATCTGATGAACCCGAAAGAAAGTACATGGTAGAAAGACTGTGTGGAAAGCGTGGCCAGGAAAAAGCGTCCGTGTTCTGACAAAGTGAGATGCGGATGGAGCCTGCAAAGCAGTATAGCAGGCGGATAAAATGATAGAGGAGGCAGATTTGCCTTTCTATTATATAGTAGCCGCCCGGAAAGGCTTCAAAGCCGGAGTCAGATAATCCGGAACAGTTACAAAGAGACCTATTAATTTGTTTCCGTACGCAGAAACTTCGAGAGAATTGCGTATGAAACCATTACAACAAAACAGCAGCCCGAACGGCAAAGGGGATCCTTGCAGTTCACTTATCTTATGATATTGATGAAATACGAAGGCTGCTGCAGATGACAGGAGGAAAAAATGAAAAAGAGACTGAAAGCTTGTGTACCGGCAATGATGGCGGCAATGATGATGACCGCAGGGATGACAGGAAGTGCATTTGCGGCAGAGGACGGTACCCATCTGAACGTAGCAATGTTTATGTGGATGGATGGACTGGATCCGGCAGAAGGGTGGAACGGCTGGACCACCATGCGCTGCGGTATCGGAGAGACGCTACTGACTGCAGATGAAAATATGGACGTCGTTCCGTGTCTTGCGGATTCCTGGGAGCAGGTAGATGATACGACGTACAAATTCCACATCCGCCAGGGCGTAAAATTCTCAAACGGCAACGACATGACACCGGAAACCGTAAAGGAGTCCATTGAGCGTACCGCTGCTCAGAACAGCCGTGGCGAAAACCTGAAGCTTGCAAGCGTAGAAGTAGATGGCGAAAATGTCATCTTCAAGACGACAGAGCCGTACAGCGCATTCCCGTACTACCTGACCGAGCCGATGTGCATCATCGTAGATACAACGGTTGATACGAGCAACTATGACAATGCACCGGTCTGCACCGGTCCGTTTGTGTGCGAGGAGTATGTACCGGAGGAGAAATATGAGCTGAAAGCAAATGAGTATTACTGGGACGGTACACCGGGTGTGGACAGCGTTACCGTACTCAACATCGATGATGATACGAAGGTCAGCGCGATGCTTTCCGGAGATATTGATGTAGCAGTGGCACCGAGCTCCACCACACTTTCCCAGATCGAGGGAAGCGACAACATTGAGATGGTAAAGGTAACCGGTACGCGTGAGAATGACCTGGAAATGAACTGCCGTGAGGGCTGCCCGACTGCAGATGTAAATCTCAGAAAGGCACTTTCCTATGCAATTGACCGTGATGTTATCGCGCAGGTAGCAGGAAATGGCTATGCACAGGCACTTGGAAAGGCATTCCCGGATACCGTTGGATACGATGAGGGTAAGGACGTAGAGAGCCAGACGTATGATCTGGACAAGGCGAAAGAGTATCTGGCAGAGGCTGGCTATGAGGATACCGATGGAAACGGATACGTGGAGAAGGATGGAGAGGAGCTTGAGTTGCACATTGCGCTTCGCTCTAATGCTTCTACCGCCGTATATCAGGCAATGCAGGATATGTGGAAGACAGCCGGCATCCATGTGGAGATCGATCTGATGGAGAATACCTCGGATGCGCGTGACAGCGGAGAGTTTGATTTCATCGGCGGCGGCTGGCAAACCGTCAACAATGCAGACGGACAGTCCTATCTGAAGAACCGCTGGTCAGACGGAGGTTCGGACAACTACAGCGGATTCCACAGCGATGCATTTCAGGAGGTAATGGAGCGCCTCGATACGGCATTTGATTATGAGGATCGTGTACAGTGCTTCGTAGATGCAGAGAATGTGCTGACCGAAGAGTGCCCGACGCTGTTCCTGTATGCAAACGAAAACATTACGCTTATCAACACCGACAAGGTAAAAGACGTGACGGTATTCCCGATCGATTACTATATGCTTACATCCAAGTGGACAGCAGCAGAATAAAGAAAAGAAATGAATATGCTTGAGATTCAAAACTGTACGATATGCTATCAGAATGGCACGCCGGCAGTCTCTGACGTCTCCCTTTCCGTTTCGGAAGGGGAGATTGTCAGTATTGTCGGAGAAAGCGGAAGCGGGAAGACGACCCTGATCCGTGCAATTCTCGGTTTGTTGCCGCCGGGCGGAAAAGTGACGGGCGGCAGTATTTTATTTGGCGGACGTGACCTGGTGAAAATGAAAGAACAGGAAATACAGGAAATCAGAGGCCATGATATTGCGATGATCTTTCAGGATGTCGGTGCCGCCCTTGACCCGATCCAGAAAATTAAAACACAGTACAGCGAGTCGATCGCTGTGCATGAAAAGAAATCCGCAAAGGAATATTTTGAGCTGGCTGTGAGCATGCTCAAAAAAATGCATCTGACGGATACAAAGCGTGTAATGGAATCGTATCCGTTTGAACTTTCCGGCGGTATGAAGCAGCGTGTCGGCATTGCGATGGGAATGACCGCACAGCCCAAGCTTCTGTTGGCTGATGAACCGACCTCTGCACTTGATGTGACGATTCAGGCGCAGGTGGTGCATGAGATGAAGGAGTTGCGGGACCGGTACGGCACGACGATTATCCTGGTGACGCACAACATGGGAGTTGCCTCATATCTGTCGGACAAGATCGGTGTCATGTGTCGCAGCCATCTGGTAGAATTTGGCAGCAGAGACGAAATCATCTATCATCCAAAGGAACAGTATACAAAGGATCTGCTTGAGGCAGTTCCGAAGTTGGGAGGAAAACGATTTGCACGGTGAAGAGGTGCTGCTTGAGGTATCACATGCAAGTAAAATATTTCCGGTGAAAAAGCAGCAGCTTCGCGCTGTTTCAGACGTGAGCTTTACACTGGAAAAAGGAGAACTGCTCGGAATCGTCGGAGAGAGCGGCTGCGGAAAAAGCACACTGGCAAAAATGCTGGTCGGATCCCTGCCTGTGACATCGGGCACGATGAAGCTTTCAGGGGAAGAGTACACAAAACTGAAAGGAAAAGAAAAGCAGGCGTTCCGCAGAAAAATCCAGATGGTTTTCCAGGATCCGCTGAGTTCGTTTTCTCCGAGAATGAAGATCGGAACGTATCTTGCGGAGCCTCGCAGAAATTTTGACCACGTGCCGAAGCAGCAGGCGCTTGCCGAGGCGGAAAAACTCCTGGAGAAGGTAGGATTGCCGCGCGACTTTGCCGTGCGCTATCCGCATGAACTTTCCGGCGGTCAGCTGCAGCGTGTGGCGATTGCAAGAGCGATCGCGATCTCTCCGGAGCTGCTGATCTGTGACGAAGCGACCGGTGCACTTGATGTATCTGTACAGAATCAGATCGCGCAGCTGCTTGTCGATCTGATCGAGGAGCAGAACATGGGCTGTATTTTTATCGGTCATGATCTGGCATTTGTGCGCAGTGTGACGCAGCGGATTGCGGTAATGTATCTTGGGTGTATCGTTGAGCTGATTGACAGCGAGTATCTGGAGCAGGAATGCAGGCATCCGTATACAAAGGCGCTGCTGAATTCCATTTTTGATGTGTACTGTGATCAGAAGGAAGAAATCCAGCTCTTAAAAGGCGAACCACCAAGCCCATTACAGTTGCAGTCTGGCTGTCCGTTTGCAAAACGCTGCAAAAGCTGCATGGAGCAGTGTAAGGAAAGCCTGCCACAGCTCAAGGAAGTCAGCGCCGGACATTTTGTGGCCTGTTTTTTGACCGGACAGACGAGTCACAGAGAGGAGCAATAAAACGCTTCTTCTGGCTCTTTTATGGTAATAAGAAAACGCTAAGATACGGTCAGAAAAACGGGCTTAACTTGAAAAAGAACAGAGGGCTGTTTATAATAAAATTAAGTTGATCCGGCTGAGCTGTTTGAACACAGATAAGCATTCCCTCGCTTCAGGGCTTTTGTAAAGCGGACATTCGCAATCCGCTTCGCTACTTGCTCATAAACGCAGTCGGGAAAAAAGGAAGGAGGCGTCCGTCCATGAACAGAAAACGAAAAATTTCCGGTCTGATGAGCCTGATTTTATTACTTGCGATGCTGGACGGCGCGTTTTTTCCGCAGATTTTAAGGCTCATGCCGGACACTGAAAATTCCTGGCAGCTCTCTGCCGCACTTTTGCGCGTGACGATGCAGGACTGCCGACCGGAATCTGAGCATGCTCAGGTGCTGCGCGGCGCGGCAGGCAGTGAGAGCGGAACCGAAATAGTTACCGTGCGATTGCGTCTTTTGTTTGATTTGCTTTTGCCCTGTACATTTCTGACGATTCTCTGGCCGCTGTTTTGCATGGCACGGGAAAGGAAAGAACACGCCGCCCGCAAAAAGCTGCTCTGGTATTTGCAATGTACAGATCTGCCATAACATTCCATCCGTAAACAGGGACTTCCGGTCCGAAAAAAGAAAAGAACGGAGGTGAAAAACGGATGGAAACAGCAATCACAGTAGTAATCATTGCAATCGTGGTAGTCGTATTTTTCGGCGCAATCGTGATGGAACATAGAAAATAAAGTTACCGTTTGGAGCCAACCTCCAAAATGCTGCGCATTTCGCCGGTGTGGCGTATCCGCCGATATTTAGTCTGACGCTTAAAGCGTCTGGAAGTACGTGACAGTCATGTGAGGTTCACGAAATACAAAATAAATACAATCTGCCGCTTGACATTTTTAAAATGCAGCGCTATTATGATGCCAATCTAAGTATTTCGCAATGACGAGGAAGAGTAATTGAAAGGGATTCCACAGAGAGCCGCTGACGGTGGAAAGGCGGCGATGAAGTTTCAATGAAAATCACCTCTGAGCTTTCGGACTGAAAGGATTCCGCGTAAGTCTGAACGGTTAACAGTCGTTATTCTGTTTCCCATTATAAGATGTGGAGCTAAGTGGCCGTACATACGGCAAAAAGAGTGGTACCGCAGAGGATAAAAGCCTTTGTCTCTTTAACGGAGACAAAGGCTTTTTTGATGGAAACCATGAAACAAGGGTTCGTTCAAAATGCGGGTCTGGCAGATTTCTGGTACTGCCAGGCAGAAAAAGAGATGTTTGGATTTGTGATTCGCGATAAGCAAACCAATATCTTTTCTGCCACACAACAAGAAGCATCGATTCCGTAAATGGGATTCAACCGAGAATCAATATTTATGGAAGTGTATGCCGAGGTTTGAGGAAGCTCGCTCGTGAAATACGAGGAAACGTAACGAAGCCATGTCGAACAGATAAATGATAAAGAGGTCTGGAACATGGGATGGAGGAGTTACAAAAAAGTTACTGTTAAGAGTCAGATGAAAGTTTACCTGGATCTGAACAGTAACAAAAAAATAATGAGGAGAGAATCATCATGGAATTACTGAAGAAAATCACAAAGTTTGTCAGCAAATACATGGCTGTCATCGTAATCGCGGTTGCTGCGCTTGCACTGTTTGCACCAAATAGCGTCAGCTTTATCAAAACAAGTTATGTCAATACACTGCTCGGCATCGTTATGTTTGGCATGGGCCTGACATTGAAGCCAAATGATTTCAAAGTTGTATTTAGTCGCCCGAAGGATGTCGTGATCGGCTGCATCGCGCAGTTTACAGTCATGCCGCTTCTGGCATTTTGCCTCACAAAGGTCTTTAACCTCCCGACAGAGCTGGCAATCGGTGTCATTCTGGTAGGTACTTGCCCAGGTGGTACTTCCTCAAATGTTATGACTTACCTGTCCGGCGGAGATGTAGCGCTTTCCGTAGGAATGACGGCAGTATCCACCGTCCTTGCACCGTTCTTAACTCCGCTGCTTACCTACTTCTATGCAGGACAGAAGGTAGATGTCAACATGGCAAGCATGTTCCTCTCCATCGTGAAGGTAGTCATCGTACCGATCGTGCTTGGATTTGTCATCAACCATTTCTTTAAGAAATTTACAGAGCGGGCTGTAGAGGTTCTGCCGCTGATCTCTACCACAGCAATCGTAGCAATTGTGGCAGCTGTTGTTTCTGCAAATTCAGCAAAGATCATGACCTGCGGACTTCTGATCGTAGCAGTCGTTATCTGCCACAACGTACTCGGTTATCTGCTCGGTTATGGAATCGGAAAGGTACTGAAGCTCAACACCACAAAATGCCGTGCAATTTCCATCGAAGTCGGCATGCAGAACTCCGGACTTGCCACTTCACTTGCGACCACTCATTTTGCAGCATATCCGCTTGCAACGATCCCGGGTGCAGTATTTAGTGTATGGCATAATATTTCCGGTGCAATTCTTGCAAACTTCTTTGTGAGCATGGATGCGAAGAAAAAAGAAAAGTAAAAGTCCCATGTGAGTTCGACTTGAACGCAGAAGAAGCATTCTCTGCGTAAAGCGGACATTCGCAATCCGCTTCGCTACTTGTAGGATCATAAGGAATCCAGGCTCGTAAGGAATCCTCCCGTAAACGGATCCCTCCTTACGAAATTCCGCAAGCGGGTTCCCCTTATGATATTTCATGAACGCAGTCGCTTCGCGACCTGTCACTGGCAGGTGGACGGCCACGGATGAGGAAAGACAAAAAAGCAGGCAGCAGAATCTGTGGAAAAACCTGCCTTGAAAACAGAACAGTCAGCAGTTCTCTTAAAGAGAGCATTTCGGCAGAAAGCGTTTCGCATGCCGGAAAGCGCAGAAGAGAGCTGCTGGCTGTTTTTGTTGTGGGGTATTCTCTTTTATAGAATAAGCTGTAGAAATACTCAGATTGTTTACTGACAAAGCTCTCCGGTAAGATCAATAGTAGAACTGCGCAGAACCAGCTCAGTCATATACTGGCAGTACTGGTAAGGAATATCCGGATTGGCAATTCGGTTCAGAAGACAGTTTGCAGCGGCGATTCCCATATATTCTTTGTTTGTATGTATCGTTGTAAGTGGCGGCACGGCGTGTGCCGCTTCATTTATATTATCAAAGCCGACGATGGAAATATCCTCCGGAATCCGATATCCAAGAAGCTGGAGTGCAGCTGCAAGCTGCAGTGCGGTCCAGTCATTTCCGCAAATATAGACTTCTGGAATTTCACGGAGTTTTTTTACTTTTTCGGTAAGATAAGCAGAATTCAGAAACAGCTGATCTGTTTCACGCAAAAAACAGCTTTCAGAAAGCAGGGAAAGATGATTCTCCTCCAGTGTTTCACATACAGCATCATAGCGCTCCTGAAAACCGCGTCCGACATTTTTGGAGGTGAGATCTCCGGCAAAAGCAAAACGGGAACAGCCTTTCTTAATCAGAGCAGAGACGATTTCGCGGATATGTTTTTTATTTTCCATTGTAATGATATCCATTCGTCCGAGAAATGCTTCATATTCACGGGGCATATCAAGTGTTACAGTTGGAAGCTGATAAGAAAGTACAGCTTCACAAATACGAACATCACACAGTTCAACGAGAATAATGCCACGAGTGTCCGGATGTGCAATAACAGAAGGAAAACGCAGCTTTTCAATATCCTGATTATCCATAATTCCGATTACCATATTGTAGTTGTGTGCTTTTAAGACCTTTTCTATTCCTTTCATAACAACAATCCAGAAGTCAGAATGATTAAAAGAAGTGCAGGTCAAAAAGAGAATATTGCCACGTGTCGGTGGAAAACCGGGGGTGGAAGGTACGTTATCTGTTTTTGCAAACGGATTTTCACAAGGTTGTGCAGGTTCTTCTGCCTGATTGATTGAACGGATTTTGTCCAGTACGAGTTTTTCTGTTTTAGGGGAAACTCCGCCTTTTCCGTTTAAAACCTTTGCAACTGTATTCCGTGACAGATTCAGTTCAGATGCCAGTTCTTTAATTGTATATTTCATAACCATTCCTCCGGGCTTTCAATTTATATGATGCTAGGGGCAAAAGCCTGAAATCACGATGTGCTTGCACAGAAGTGGTTTTATGGCTTAATGCCCCGCCTGATATGAACATAAAAGTGGAGCGTAAGCTTCACGATATGCGAATACCGGGCAGGATTGTGGGAGTACGAAGTACGGAACAATCCGTAAGACATCTTTTGACCTTAATATCTTTTATATCATCATAGCACAATGCTTAAAAATGTGCAATGATAAATCGAAAATCTAAAAGAAAGTAAATGCTCAAAAATGTGCATAATTTAAATGCCAAATTAGTTAAAAGCAATAAAAAAGACTGCGAAAAATTAGATATAAGATAGAAAATGACGAACAAAATCAGAATAAACTTGAAATGATTGAGCATATATGGTATAAATAAAATAACAAATGGCAATAAATGCACATGGAAAAAACGAGAAAATGTGCATTATTAAGAAACAAATGCACAAAAATAAAGAGAACAGGATGTAAAAGAGAAAATGAAGAATAAACTATTTTTTAAACCGACAGACGCATGGGTTGGTGATCTGATTCCGTATTATGAGGATGGCGTTTATTATGGATTTTATCTTCATGACCCAAGATGCAGGAAAGATGAGTACGCAGAAGAAACTACCTGGCATCTGGTCAGTACAAAGGATTTTGTGAATCTGGAGTATCATGGTGAAGCGATTGCGCGTGGCGATGATTCGAAACCGAATAAGAATGCCTATACAGGTTCGGTTATCCGGGATAAGGAGGGAAAGTACCATGCGTTCTATACCGGATTTAATGCGGATATCAAAATAGACGGAAAATCTGTTCAGACAGTCATGCAGGCGGTGGGAGACGATCTGTTTCATCTTAAGACAGTGGAAGAATTTATATTTACTGCGGATGATGATATCTATGAATCCTTTGACTGGCGCGATCCGTACGTGTTTTATGACGAAGATGCCGGATGCTATAAGATGCTTCTTGCTGCACGCAAAAAAGGAGCAGGAGAATTGCGTGGAGGCTGCATTGCGCTTTGTACATCGCAGGATCTGTATCATTGGAAAAGGGAGAAGCCGTTTTATGATCCGCAGCGGTACGTTACAATGGAGTGTCCGGAAGTATTTCGGATGGGAGACTGGTATTATCTTGGATTTTCAACCTTCAGTGATCGTTTCTGCACGCACTACCGCAAAAGTCGTTCTTTAAACGGGCCATGGATTATTCCGAAAGATGACGTATATGACAGCAGAGCAAACTATGCGATTAAGACGGCAGGAGATGGAACACAGCGATATGCATTTGGATGGATCGCCAGCAAAAAAGGAGATATAGACAATGGACCGTGGGAGTGGGGCGGAACGATGGATTTTCATCGGATTCGTCAGGATGCGGAGACAGGAGATCTTTTTGTGGAGCCAACGGAAGCAGAGGCAGCATATTGCAGCCGGAAAGCAGAATTGACCGGTGAAACGGTTTTTGCGGGAAATGTGACGACAGAGAAAGAGAAAGCCGTGCTGAAAACAGATCAGTCAGAGCTTGCGGCATTGCTGTATGATCTTCCGAAGACAAGTGGCGCATTTGCAGTCAGGGCTGAGCTGGAGTATAGTTCAGAACAGGAATTTGGAATTGCTTTGCATACAGATGAAGGTATGGAGCAGGGATATTTTCTGAGAATTCGTCCGTCACAGCATCTGATGGCATGGGATATGTGGCCAAGAAAAGAGCAGGGGATGTATCAGTGGCAGATTGACGGAGATATTCCTTATCAGATCGAGACATCAAGATACATTTCGAAAGCAGAAAAATATGAGCTTCTTTTGATAAAGGAAGGAGATATCTGCGTCGTGTATCTGAACGGAAAAACGGCATTGAGCACAAGATTGTATGATCACAAAGGCGGAAAGGCCGGAATTTATATCACGCAGGATGAGATAAAGATACAGAAGCTGGAGTTTCTGACAGCAGAATAAAATAAAGATATGGAAGCTGGAACTTCTGACAGCAGAAAAAAGAACATAAAAACGCAGTGATCGGACCGTGTGTTTCGTAGCTGCAGCAAAATAAAAGGAAAAGGAGCAGAAGAATGAAAAAGAAAGTATTGGTATCTATGGCAGTGCTCAGCGCAGTGTGCGCAATGGGAGCGGGAAGTATGGTTTCAATGGCAGATGAAGATGTAACGAAGGTAACCTGGTTTGCATCAAGACCGGTGGATGGGCCGATTGATAAGACGATCCGTCAGCTTGCAAAGGATTACAGTGAGTCACATGATGGTACATGGGAGCTGGAGGTTGTAACAGAGGCAGACCGTCCGTCCTATCTGGAAAAACTGAAAACGTTGATCGCAGGCGGAAATATGCCTGATATCATTGATATCGACGCAACCCCGTACTGTCAGGAGCTGGTAGATGCGGGATATCTGGTTGACATGAATGCATGGCTGAAAGACAATGACATTTATGACAGCTTCCTTCCGATTTCTCTGGCATATCAGGAATTTACAGATGGAGATCTGTATACACTGCCGATGGAACTGAATGCAGAGATGATCTGGTACAACAAAGAAATTTTTGAAAAATGCGGAATTACAAAGACACCTTCCAGTTTAAACGAATGGCTGGATGATTGTGAGATTATTAAGAATGCAGGATATACACCGATTTCCGTAGATGGAATCGACCGCTGGCCGGTACTTCGTTACCTGGCGATGGCACCGTATGCGGAAACAGGAAATGATTATGCAATTAAGCTTGCAAACGGTGAGGTTTCCATGGGAGATGAGACCGGTTTAAAGGGACTTGATTTTTACACAAAGATCGGCCAGTATTTCCAGGAGGGCTTTGCTACAACGGATTACGCAGCTGCACAGTCCATGTTCATCAATGGTGAAAGCGCAATGTACTATATTGGTACATGGGAATTTGCGGCCATGAATGATTTGTATAATGAAGGAAAGATTGATTATTTCTTCATGCCGAAATCAATTGACGGCGAAGGCGATGGAAAGCCATATTGTGTCAACTCCGGTATCGGAATGGCGTTTAACAGTGAAACATTTGATGAGAAGAGTGCAGACTTTATTAAGTATGTGATCGAGAATTATGGTGCAATGTATGCTTCTTACGATCAGCTCACTCCGATTAAGTGCGAGCTTCCGAAGGATCATGAGTATTCTGATCTGTATCTGCGTGTAACGGATGAAGTATCTGATCTTGGAACCGATTTCATGAAGCCGTGGGACTGCTATTTTGATGCAAATACCTGTACGGTTGTAGAAGACAATATGCTTCTTCTGCCGACTGGCGATATGTCACAGGAGGACTTTATCGAACTGGTAGATGATTCTATTAATGAATATGTCAATGAATAATTACAAAAAACATTGATTCTCGTGCAATGAACCGGAGGCCATGTTTGTATGGAGGATCTGGTGACAGCAGTGAAAGTCAAATACTCCGTTGCCTGCAGCGGGGTATTTGATTTAATCGAATACGGTGGGAACGGATATTTGACTGAAAAATTATGACGGAGTTTCCCTATTTGACAGGAGCGGAGTGTATGAACGGTGTATTAAAGGATAAAAAAGCGTTTGCGGTATTTCTTTTGCCAGGTCTTTTGTTTTATTTGTTTTCTGTATTTTATCCGATTGTGGATTCGATTCGGTTAAGTACAATGAAATGGAATGGAATCGGAGCACCTGAATTTATCGGTCTTGGAAATTACACAAAGCTGTTTGGAGATAAGGTGTTTTATCAGGCATTTCTAAACAATCTGATTTATCTGGTAATCGTCGTTCTGATGCAGCTTACGATAGGCTTTGTATTTGCGGTCCTTCTGACTTATATGAAAAAAGGCGTATCTCTTGTAAAGACTCTTTATTATGTCCCGTGCATTATCACCACGGTGGCAGTGACACAGCTGTTCCGAAATATTTATTCCACGCAGCCGCAGGGATTGTTAAATGGGGTGCTGGAAGCTGTCGGGCTTGGAAGTCTGGCTACTTCCTGGCTGAGCAACATAAAAACGGCATTGGCCTGTGTCTCTGTTCCGGAGGGATGGCGTTATACCGGAATGTACATGGTAATTTTTTATGCGGCATTGATCTCACTCGATCCGGAGGTTTGCGAAGCTGCGAAGGTAGATGGTGCAAATGAATGGCAGACGCTGATTCGAATCAAAATCCCAATGATCAAACCGATCCTGCTGCTGACGCTGACTATGGTTATGACAGGTGCGCTTAGAGGCTTTGATATTCCATATATTCTGACGAATGGCGGACCTGGAAACGTCACAGAGCTTCTGTCCACATATATGTATAAAAAGGCATTTGGAGCAAATAAATTCGGATATGGAAGTGCAGTGGCTGTCTTTATCATTATTGAAAGCATTCTTGTTGTAGCAATTTTACAGATGCTGTTTCGGGAACGGGATGCACAGCCGGAAAAGAGGAGGAGCAGAAGATGAAAAAGAAGGTTCTGAAAATCATTTTCGTTGCAGTGATTCTGCTTTTTCTGGTTATTCAGCTTTATCCGGTTGTATGGCTGTTTATGGCCAGTCTCAAATCCTCGGCAGAGCTTGGCTCCCAGCCGTTTGCATTGCCAAAAGCCCTGGTATTTTCCAATTATGCAGAAATTTTTAAGGACGGAAAAATTTTGCGCTATATGTGGAACAGTGTAAAGGTAACGGCAGGTTCGATCATTTTGATCGTGGCGCTTTCAAGTACGACCGGTTATGCACTTGCAAAATTTCAATTTGCGGTTAATAAGAAAATTTATGCATTTTTCACGTTTGGAATTATGATACCGGTACAGATCACATTGATTCCGTTGTTCTGTTTTTACAGCAAAGTCGGAATTCTGAATACAACAGCGTCGCTTATATTGCCGCAGGTTGGATTTGCGCTTCCGCTTTCAATTATGTTGTTTGTCAGCTTCTACTCTTTCTTGCCGAATGAAATTATTGAAGCAGGAATTGTGGACGGCTGCAGCCCATACCGTATCTTTTTCTCAATTGTATTGCCACTGGCAAAAAATACGGTGATTACAATCTCATCCATGTATACGATTTTGATCTGGAATGATTTTATTTTTGCAAATACCTTTATCAGTGATAATAACGCAAAGACGATTGCCGTAGGATTAAAGGATTATATCGGAGCCTTTGGAAATGTAGACTGGGGCAGGACGTATGCTGCGATCGCGGTTTCTATTATTCCTCCGATTCTTGTGTATTTCTGTTTGAACAAATACGTGACAGCAGGTATGACTATGGGAGCAACGAAGGGTTGATCAGACAGAGAAGATCATAGCAGATGAAAAACGGCAGAGAAAATCGGATCCTGCCAGACTGCTGTTTACGGAACTTGTCAGATATACGCTCAGCACAGCAAAAAATTACAGAAGATCAGTATAGTATGAAGAAGTCGGCGAAAGGCCGGCTTTTTCGTGCTATTGAGAGAAAAGTTTTAAAAAGAAAAGCTCTGTTTTGTCACGGCGTCCGGTATAACATTTGTCAATAAGCTGCATTCCATAAAAAGCCCAATTGTGCTTCAAAGCCGACACGTGTATAATAGAGGAAGAAAATACGCAAGAAAATGTGCAAGATAATATGCAAGATCGGGGAGGTATAGCCTGCTTCATATTTGTATTAGTGTATTACATAAAAATACGCATATGCACATAAAATAGGAATGAACATTGAAACATATCTTGTTTTATGATGGAATATCATTACTAAAAAAAGTGTAAATGCACAAAAATAAGGAGCGTAACGATGGAGATTAAAAGAGACGCTTACCTACAGCAGTTGATTGAGCGAAAAGATAATGGAATGATAAAGGTAATTACCGGCATTCGTAGATGCGGAAAATCCTTTTTGCTGTTTACCATCTTTAAGAGATATTTACTGGAGAATGGCGTTGACTCTGATCATATTATTGAAATTGCATTGGACGGTATTGAGAACGAGGAATTAAGAGATCCCAAGATGTGTTTTAAGTATATCAAGGATGCTATGAAGGACGATGGGAAGTATTATCTTCTTCTGGATGAAGTACATTCATGCCCCGATTTGAGGAAGTGCTGAACAGTTTGCTACGCATGAGCAACATTGATGTGTACGTCACTGGAAGTAATTCAAAGTTTCTGTCCAGTGACATTGTGACCGAATTCCGTGGCAGAGGTGATGAAATCAGAATCTATCCCCTCTCCTTTGCTGAGTTTTATTCTGCTTATGACGGCGATTATGATGATGTCTGGGATGACTACATGATCTACGGAGGATTGCCGCAGGTTGTTGGTTTCCAGCGTGAACGACAGAAAGCAGATTATCTGAAGAACATTTTTGCTAATGTTTATCTGAAGGATGTCGGAGCGTTAATTACCAGAGCGGAGAATGGACAGCAAATACATTTGCAATTTTATGGAGTGTGCGGACCTTCGGGTTTTTGCTGGTACCGCGGATAATATTATCGACGATTGATTGCTTGAGACCGGCGAGAAAGGCCAGCTTGTTGATTGTAATGCCGCGGTTTTGGCACAACTGCCGGATGCGCAGTGCATAAAGTTCAGAGTATGTCATGTTATCACCTGTAAAAATACCTTTGTAAAGTTAGGGTCATCATAACAGGGGATGGAAGCAAACTTACCTTTACATAGTTGACGTTGAAAGATAGCTATGAATCGGCTGATAAAAAGCTGGAAAAGTGTGAGGGTACTTATTTTTGACTATTCTCAAACATGGCAATAAGTTCAGCACTGCTTTCTTTCATGCCACGCCGAAGCCATTCTATAATCCAACCATATATCAGGTAAGAAAAAGCAGACATAACATAAGCAATCGGAGCCGGCATTTCATCAGATAATGCTCTTTGATCTATAATGGAGTCCTGTATGATCTGAGTATGACCGGCATTGTAAACTGTCATATAAAAATCACGGTTAGATTTGTAAAAATCAAGAGTTCTAATAAGTTTAAGCCGGTAATCAGTTGGGTCATCATTTTTTCGAATATTGTTAAGTTCATTATTAAGACGTTCTGCCTCCTGACGCAGGACGTCTTCTTTTGTTTGATAATTACGGTAGAAGGAGGCACGGCCCACTTCTGCTTTTGCTGTTAAATTGCTGATTGTAATGGAATCAAAATTGTCAATTCGCATCATTTCAAGTAATGCTTTAAGAATCTGGCTGCGTACATAAGAGTTTTTTTCCTGATTATTCATGATGATACATTCTCCTGTTCATTGTCTCATTTTTGGTGAGAACTTGACTTATCCATGAATGGGATGATACATTTGTCTCGACAGAAAGTCAATGCTATAGATAAAATTCATGAGGAGGAGTTATATGAAAGTGAAGGATAAGAGACTTGTTGTGACAGGAATAATCGCAGCTGCTGGATTTATTTTTGGAAGACTGGCAGTGCGGGGAATATTGAATCTGCTTTTAGGCGGGACGATGTTTGGTGGGAATATTTTATGAAAAAGGAAAGAAAAGACAGAATTATGACGATACGGTTTGGAATACTGATTTTTGTTTTTTCATTCCTGCTTGGCATTGCATCCAAACTATTTATCAAGCCTGCCTGGTCTAAGAATTACAGTGTTAAGTGGGATGACAGCATAGGCACAATGATTTCTGACATTGCGTATGGAGCAGGTGAGAAAAACACGTTTGATCTGTATTTGCCCCAAAATAATACAAGAGAAAATTATGGACTTGTTGTATATTTGCATGCCGGAGGTTTTGCAAGTGGGGATAAAGCGGATGATGCCGAAACTCTTGAGTGGTTATGCAGCAAAGGATATGTGGCTGCAGGAATAAATTATACTTTGTTCAGTGAGGAACATTCTGACGCAAATGTGTATACACAGTCTTTGGAAATAAAGGAAGCAATTCCCTTTGTGGTAGAAGCTGCAAAGCAGGCAGGCTATAATATTGACAAGATGGCAGTTGCCGGAGGCAGTGCAGGTCATACGCTTGCTATGATTTATGCATATCGTGATGGAAAAGAAGCACCGGTACCAGTAGTATTTACATATGGAGGTGTTGGCCCTTCCAGTTTTTATCAGGAAGATTGGGGTATCTTCGGGCTGAATCAGGATGATGAAGCCTGTGCAGTAATGTTTTCTGTGATGTCTGGCAATAAAATCAGTCCGGAAGAAATAAGAAGTGGCGAGTATCTTAAAAAGGTTAAACCGATAGCCGCTTCAGAATGGATTTCCAATAATCCGGTACCAACAGTAGTTGCTTATGGTAAACATGACAAAATGCAGCCGTTTGCAGCTTCCATAAAATTTGAGACAGCTTTAAAAGAAAATAGTGTAGATTATAAATACTATGTACTTCCTCATTCCGGACATGGACTTCAGAATGATAATAAGATCAGCAGACAATGGATGGAGTCGATAGAAGAATATCTGGAGAAGTATATGCCAGTTAAATAAGGTGAAAAGCATGAAAGTAAAACAAATATCTCAATGGTTACAAAAAAATAGTAAAATAAAATATCTGATTCGATTACTGGTTATTGCTGCAGCTGCATGGGTATTGGGGCAGTTCATATCACCGGCACTTATGAAAGCAGTCTTTCTGTAGGAGGCGTGAATGAAGAATTTAGGCAAAATATTCGGGAAATTGATAAGGGGATTTCTCTGTGCAGTTGTTTTTCTTATTGTATTCGGCATTTCTACGGTAGTAAAATTATCTTCCATCACAGGAATTGATGCAAACAGTTTTACGCTGCAAAACAAGGGAACAGAAACTGTGAAATATGAAGGAGAGATACTTAGAGAAAAGCATTCCATTTCGTATATCACAAATGAAGGAACGGTTGATGAACGTCAGATTATAGTATTAAAACCTGCGGAAGTAGCTGGAGATCTTCCACTTATATATATTCCACATTATGAGATTGATGAAAATACAGCGGATTTTCATCAATATATGAACCATGGCTGGGCTGTAGCATCACCTGTATTCTCAAATAAATATAACAGCGAAGTGACAGAAAATGATTTGGTCTTTAACAATGCTGCTTTATATCAAATAAGACATATGGATGGTATTGATAAAGAACGAATTGCTATCGTAGGCGGATCGGCAGGTGGATATATGTCCTTAATGTTGAATATGCTTCAGATGGGAACATGTGCATCAATAGCGAATTCGCCTATTGCAAATGTGTATTATAATTTATATGTATACTTTCATGCTTGTGACGAATTGAACCAGGCATCTTCTTTTAACTCGATTACAATGCCAATCCAGATGCTTATTTCAAAATCATTTAGACCTAATCTGGATAATTTCCCAGACGTTCAGGATGCTGACCGATGGGCTGCATTATCTCCGATTGGTCTTGCAAAATGTATCAGCAATCCCGTTGTAGTAAATCATTATACCGGTGATATTCTTGTACCGGTTGATCAGATAACAAAGAAATATACTTACTCTGAGCGAAACAAGGCTTTTCCTGCGGATTTTCCTATAACGATGGGGAATGATTATCCGGGAATACTAAGTCATTCACTTGAAGAAGAAGCTGATCCTGATGAAATCTGTGTTCAATACTATAAGCTTGAAAATCAGAATGTGGATATGGAAATGACTGCAAGCAATAAACTGCTGACAATTAATATTTTTGATGATGGTCCTATGAATCCAAAGGGAACGCATACCGCTCCTGGAACCACAGGCAATCTGGATACGATGAAGTTCCTTGAAGAAATGTTTGAAAAAACCCTGAAGGGTACGGAAAAAGCGGAGAGTGCAAAACTAATACTTATGCTTGAAAGATATGCTGGGGAAAGTGTTCAGCTTCTGCCACATGAGGGGATTGACGATACTCTTTATGGGTCTTTTGCAGTGTATCGGCAGGAAGTGATTGAGGAACTTAGAGCTTATGTTGTAAACAATTCTTTTGAAGCACTAGATGATCAAATGGAAACAGCAATTGCCAATTCAAAAGATCCCGGTAAATTTTCACAAATATGGAAGGTAGTCAAAGCTAAAGTCAAAGCGGATATTCACAATCCGCTTTGCTGCTTGTAGGATCATAAGGGATGCATTATTTTATTGAATTGCTGTAGGCTCGTAAGGAATCCTCCCGTAAACGGACCCCTTCTCCTAATACATAAGTTGTAGGGATTAGGATACCTTACGAGATTCCGCAAGCGAGTCCTTCCTATGATTGATATTTCATAACCGAGTAGCTACTTCGCAGCTTATCAGGCGTGGCTTAAAATATGCAATTTATGGGCTACATTCTATAAAAAGCCCAATTGTGATTCGAAGCCGACACGTGTATAATAGAGGCAGAGAATACGCAAGAAAATGTGTAAGATAATATGCAAGATCGGGGAGGTGCTTTTATGGGAGATTACAGACCACCTTTTACAGTAACCAATAGAATATTGTTATATGTATCATCGGTTTCCGAAAAAGCAGGACGTATCACAGCGCTAGGCAGCCTTACAGCAAACTCTCTTACACTGAGGCAGGTAAGGGATGTAATTAGTGGCAGATAGAGATGCGTGCAGAAAAGAAAGGTGTGAGACGATGGGAATGTTTGTAAATCCGGGAAATGAGGCATTTGCGGTTGCACTGAATTCGGAGATTTATATTGATAAAACGGGACTTCTAACCTATACCAATAAAGTTATGAATACTTTGCAGGGCTATATCTGCAACAGCCGTCCGCGGCGGTTCGGAAAATCAATCACGGCAAACATGCTCACCGCATATTACAGCAAGGGCTGCAGCTCCGGAGAAATGTTTTCCGGATTGGAAATCAGTAAGGCAGAGGATTTTAAAAAACATCTGAATCGATACGATGTGCTTCACTGGGATATTCAGTGGTGTATGGAACCGGCGGGCGGTCCGGAGCGGATTGTTTCTTATATTTCAGAAAAAACGATTTCAGAGTTAAAAGAATATTATCCCAATATACTTCCGGAAGAACTTCGATCACTGCCGGAGGCGTTGTCGCGGATTAATGTGGCATCCGGAACGAAATTTATTGTGATAATAGATGAGTGGGATGTTCTGATACGTGATGAGGCGGCTGATATCGGCACGCAGGAAGAATATATCAACTTTTTACGGGCAATGTTCAAAGGAACAGAGCCGACCAAATATATTCAACTGGCATATCTGACAGGTATTCTGCCTGTGAAAAAAGAAAAGACACAGTCAGCGCTGAATAATTTCAAAGATTATTCTATGCTGCATGCCGGTCCGATCGCATCGTATGTAGGCTTTACGGAAAAAGAGGTTCAAAAATTATGTGAAATGTATGGACAGGAGTTTGAAGAGGTTAAACGGTGGTATGATGGTTACCAGATTGGAAAATACCATGTATACAATCCAAATACAGTGGTAAATCTGATGCTGGAAGGCGAATTCCAGAGCTACTGGTCCGGAACCGCATCCTATGAAGCAATTGTTCCGTTGATTAATATGGATTTTGACGGCCTTAGAAGCGCCGTAATTGAAATGCTTTCAGGAGATCATGTTCCGGTTGATGTTACCTCTTTTCAGAATGATACCATCAGCTTTGCAAATAAAGATGATGTGCTGACATATCTGATTCACCTTGGATACCTGGCCTATGACAGGACATTTAAAACTGCTTTTATTCCAAATGAGGAAATCCGCCAGGAACTGATCCTGGCGACAAAAAGAAAAAAATGGAATGAGTTGATTACGTTTGAAAAAGAATCAGAGCAGCTTTTGAAGGATACGCTTCAGATGAATGGAAAAGCAGTGGCAAAAGAAATTGAGAAAATTCACATGGAATATGCTTCTGTGATTCAGTATAATAACGAAAATTCACTCAGCAGTGTTCTGGCTATCGCTTATTTAAGTTCACTGCAATATTATTTCAAACCAATTCGTGAATTTCCGGCAGGTCGTGGATTTGCAGATTTTGTGTTTATTCCTAAGCCAGAGTTTCAGAATTACTATCCGGCGCTTGTTGTAGAACTGAAATGGGATAAAAGCGTCAAAGCAGCATTAGATCAGATTAAAGACAGAAAATATCCGGATTCCGTTGCGTGTTACGCGGGGGAGCTTTTGCTGGTAGGAATTAATTATGATGAGAGAACGAAAAAGCATGAATGTTGGATTGAGAAATATGAGAAATGTTGAGGCAGGTTAAAACAATAAAAATAAGGTCTCATGTCTGTGTTAAAATATCCTGCACGCTGCGAAACGCAGCCGTGGCAAACCGGAGGGACAGCTGTCCCTCCGGTTTGTCACGGCGTCCGGTATAACATTTGTCAATAAACTACATTCCGTAAAAAGCCTAATTGTGATTCAAAGCCGACACGTGTATAATAGAGAAAACAAATATGTAAGAAAATGTGCAAGATAATGTGTAAGATAATATGCAAGATCGGGGAGGTGCTTTTGTGGGAGATTACAGACCGCCTTTTACAGTGACAAATAAAATATTGCTGTATGTATCGTCTATTTCCGAAAAAATAGGACGCATCACAGCGACAGACAGCCTTACAACAAAACCGCATTTAAGAAAAAATAACCGAATCAAGTCAATTCATTCATCTTTGAAGATCGAGGCAAATTCTCTGACACTGGGGCAGGTAAGGGATGTAATTAATGGCAGATTTGTACTTGGTGAGCAAAAGGAAATCCAGGAAGTAAAAAATGCCTATGTAGCCTATGAACGACTTTCAGAAATCAATCCATATAGCATTCGGGAACTGAAACAATTTCACGGGATTATGACAAAGTATCTTGTGGAAGAGTCCGGTAAATTTCGGTCTGGGGAAGAGGGGGTTTTTAATGGTAATCAGTGTATCTTCATGGCGCCGCCTGCACGATTTGTACCTGGGCTCATGGAAGAGCTGTTTCAATGGATGAAAACAGCGCAGAAAGAGATTCATCCGTTGATTTTAAGCAGTGTATTCCATTATGAATTTGTATTTATCCATCCTTTTTCGGATGGAAACGGAAGAATGGCACGATTGTGGCATACTGCTATTTTGTCTAAATGGAAGCAGATATTTGAATATATTCCAATTGAAAGTCAGATTGAGAAGTTTCAGGATGAATACTATGAAGCGATTGCCAGATGTCATGTTGCGGGAGAGTCCACCGTTTTTATAGAGTTTATCCTGGCACAGATTGATAAAAGTTTGGATGAAATCTGCGCTCAGATGGATGGGGAAAACGAATATCTTTCAGAAGCAGTAAAACGTCTGCTGGAGGTCATGGAATACGATGTTCCTTATACCAGTAAAAGCCTTATGGAAAAGCTGGAACTAAAATCAAGAGATGGGTTCCGTAGAAATTATCTGCTGCCGGCAATGGAACTGAATCTCATCAGAATGACAATCCCGGATAAACCAAACAGCAGAAATCAAAGATATGTCAAGTGTTGACGAAAACATACCAAAATGATAGAGTACAGATGTCATATACAAAACGGAGAGTGCTGTTTATTTATGAGCAGCAGCAAAGCGGTCTGCAGATATCCGCTTTATAAGATTCAATCCGGCAGGAGGACACTGAGCATGCTCACAATCAGAAAAGCACGCCAGGAGGACTTACCGTCCCTTCTGGCGATTTATAATTACGAAATTGAACACGGAACGGCGACGTTCGACCTGAATCCGAAGACTTTGGAAGAACGCCAGAAATGGTTTGATCTGCACAGCGGAGGAAAATATCTGCTGCTTGTGGCAGAGGAGGACGGCGAGGCGGTGGGATACGCTTCTCTTTCGCCTTATCGCGAATGGGAGGCATATGCTCAGACCGTGGAGCTTTCCATTTATGTGGATGCTGCCCATAGAGGAAAAGGAATCGGCGATCAGCTGATGCAGGCAATCCTTGATTATGCGCGGCAGCGAGAAGATATTTATACAGTTGTTTCGGTTATCACCGGTGACAACGAAAAGAGCATCCGCATGCATAAAAAATACGGATTCGAGGACTGCGGAAGGCTCAGAAAAGTCGGGGTGAAGTTCGGGCGGCGCCTTGATGTTGTAAATCTGCAGCTGTTCGTATGATGATATGTAACATAGATGAAAAATAGAAGTAACTGTTCAGAGCCAACCTCCAAAATGCTACGCATTTCGTCGGTGTGGCGTATCCGCCAAATAAAATTTCAAAAACAGGCTTAAAAATGCAAGCATTTTCCGCCTGTTTTATGAAATTTT
>Ga0129317_1000478_pt1 | contig 42176 bp, 36 predicted proteins | sample Cm1ome_FD_94430 | JGI IMG/M metagenome (GOLD analysis project Ga0129317, IMG submission 94430) | Eastern black-and-white colobus group fecal microbial communities from Wisconsin, USA - Cm1105 metagenome | ecosystem: Host-associated > Mammals > Digestive system > Large intestine > Fecal | place... | reverse complement strand
GGTCAGTTTTACCTTCATACAACAAAGGTAATAACTAAACCTGAATTGTCAAAGATTTTAGGGAGATTTTTTTAACGAGTACTCACCAATCTCTTTGGCACTGCAAAGTTAGAGTGTCTCTGTAAGTTTGTAAGCATAAGCACCAAAATTCTGATGAAGTGCTGTTATGAGTATAACATTTCTAGATGATACATTTACAAACTCTGCTAATGTTTGTAGGAAATATAATTCTTTCTCAGGGTTGTTGTTTGCTGCGTGTTCAAGAATCTTCCCAAATTCATCGATAAAAATAAACAAAAATCTGTTTTTAGCTTGTAATCTTTTCAGAAGCTTTGTCAATGCACTGAAAATATTCTTACTATCATCGGAAGGAGCAATTGACAATTCTCTTGACAACAACATAGACAGAGATGAATAATCTCCTACTATATTAATAAACTCAAAACTATCTGCATTCGCAAATACACTCTTTTCTGATACCAAATTAGACTTATTCTTAAGCAGGTCTTGCTCCAATGCCATTAAGAAACTGGATTTGCCAGTTCCATACGTTCCAATAATAGAAAAAGAATGAATTCCAGACTGGAAGCTATCAACTATATTGCCATACACCTTTTGTGCATTGGGCGTAACGATGTATTTGAAATTATCGTTTACACCTTGGCTTATGTTTGTGGATAAGTTAAATTTCATCGTTATTATAGTATCTATTTAACACCTCAAGTGCATCTATTCTTTTGAGGAATTGTACATTTCTGATTCCGCTATTATCTGTATAACTAATTTCTTTCGGGTATCGCTCACTCAATGAGCGAACAGATACAAGGAAAGAAGATATTGGCATACAGAATATCAATGATAGTTCTTGCAATTTATCAAAAGATACAGTTTTATCCTCTCCTGCTATATGAACCAATGCGAATAGAATTATCAAAGGATCAACTTGTTCCGCAGAAATTTCGTTGAAAGAATACTTTCCTTCATTCTCACGGATAAGACCTAGCTCTAACAAAACACTCGCATATTCTTCATTGTTTTTTGGATTTGTCGGTGCGAGGTAATTTTGCAAAAGCACTCTTATATCTTTCTTAACGGTATTCTCATTAAAGACATTTTTTTGTTCAGGAACATTACACTTCCTTTTAATGAAGGAAAGAGCTTGATTTTTATCAAATTCTTTCTTTTCACGTTGTAAATCAACAAACATTATATAATAAATACTGGCAACTGCCGTAATCACCAGCAAGTAATGTAGAATCCAAATGGTAGCTCGGTCTTCTGCAAAGGGATCTTTTCCGTCCTCATCATTAAAAATAAATCGAGCTATTTCAGTTGCTTCATCATTATGCGAAAGAGCAAATGCTCTCAGCCAAAACTTAATTGACTGAACCATATTTTTGCCGACACCGAGTTTAACAACAGCATCAGGATCTGAAAATCTATTATGGTCAACCAAATAATCATATCCTTTCTTTAGCCACATGGACTTACAAGGAAATGATTCGTGACCAGAAAAGCAGTATCTCATTTTATTGATATTTTTTTAGTTACACTTTGACTTGACCAGATAGGATCTGATTTTAACCTTACCCCATATCTGTATCAGTCTTTGTTTGCAAGAATTCGCTTTCAAAGGTATACGTTGTCTACCTTTAGGCATGTTTTCTTGCATTTTTCTATTCTTCTTTTATCTCAACATCTGGCAAAGCCTCGAATCTAACGAGGTCTTCTATGCCTACTTCAAGCATTTTGGCAATCAGCATCATTGTTTCAAGGGTTGGTTGAGCGGCATTCGTACACCACTTGCTCACCGTTGCTGGGTCTTTGCCCAGTTGGGTGGCGAGCCATTTGTTTGTTTTACCCTTTTCTGCGAGCATTACCTTAATGCGGTTAATCTTACGTTCCATATTTACACATTATTATAATATGATGCTGCAAAATTACACATTTTTTCTCAATTATGAGATTAAAAGTGCGATTTTATAAAGATATTACCCTAATTTATTGTGTTTTCTTCATGTTTTAGGCTTTAAAACCATCTTTTTTGCATGTTTATAGCCAAATAGTCCCTAAAACTCTTGTCTTTTACAGAAATTATTTATACCTTTGCACAAAACGCAAAGAAATAGAAGTATGAGTAATACTGGTAATACAAGTAATACCGAAAATATGAGTAATATGCCTAAGGGGGATATTAACCGTTTGAAGGTGGTGTTGGTGGAGAAGAAGAAAACGGCAAAGTGGCTTGCTGGACAAGTCGGTCGTGACCCTGCTACTGTCAGCAAGTGGTGTACCAATATGGTGCAGCCTACACTGGAGACCTTGCGTCAAGTCGCTTTTATCCTTGATGTGGATATAAGGGACTTGATTTGTCCTACGAAATAGAAGTTAAACATTTAATACATAACACATGGCATTACCAATAAACATAGACGAATTGCTGAAGGGCAAGACTGTAGAATGGGAGCGTTTGGATTTCAAGCGTGGATGGAATCCAGAGGATGTCATCCATTCTGCTTGTGCCTTTGCTAATGATATACACAACTGGGGTGGCGGTTACATTATCGTTGGTGTTGATGAACAGGATGGTGTGCCAGTGCTGCCACCTGTAGGAATTGATCTGCACTCCATTGATGATATACAGAAGGAGTTGGTGAACTTGTGTAATCAGGTGCAGCCAACAGTGAATGTATTGGCGGAACCTGTGGAGTTCATGAACAAGATGATACTTGTCATATATGTACCGGGTGGCGAGGTGCGTCCATATAAAGCACCGAAAAGTCTTGGTAAGGAGGCGCAAAAAGCAGGTAAGATATATTATGTCCGCAAAGGCTCGGTAACGAAGATTGCTGACCAAGAAGAGGAGCGTATGCTGATGGGGCTCTGCAACAAGGTTCCGTTTGATGACCGCATCAATCATACGGCAAACATCGAGGAACTTGACCGTATGCTCATAGAGGACTTCTTGAAGCGTGTGGGTAGCAAGATGACTCATAAGGAGATAATGCACATGCCGATGGCGCAACTTGGCTGGCAGTTACAGATTGTTGGTGGCAGCTCTGAGGATTTGCATCCAAAGAATGTTGGCTTGTTGCTTTTCTCGCAGGAGCCTGAGAAGTATTTTCCTTATTCACGTATTGAGATTGTTCACTTCCTCGATGAGGTAGGTGACCGTTTTACGGAGAAGATACTTCACGGTCCAATTCACCTGCAATTGGAAGCTGCCTTGAAGTACATCCGTGAACAAGTACTATTGGAGAAAGTCATCAAAGTTCGTGGTGAGGCAGAGGCTGTCCGCTGCTACAACTACCCATACGAGGCTTTAGAGGAAATCTTGGCAAATGCAGTATTCCATAAGTCTTGGGATGACCGCAACCCTATCGAGGTGCGCATAAACCATAACAGCATAGAGGTTCTTAACTTTGAGGGACCGATGCCACCAATCACAAATGCTGATTTGCAGAAGCCACGAGTAATATCACGTCATTACCGTAACCGTCGTATCGGTGACTTCCTCAAAGAAATGCACTTGACTGAAGGACGTTCAACAGGATTTCCAAAGATTTATCAGGCAGTTAAGCGTAATGACTCGCCAATGCCTATCTTTGAGACCGATGACCACAATATGCACTTCCTTGCCACCATGCCAATACATCAGGCATTCGTTGACGAAAGGACTTATCTTGCATCAAAAGGAAAGGAACTTGATGAAGAAACTAAGGCGGATTTCGGAAAAGATTTCGGAAAAGAACTTACTGAACGTCAACAGATTATACTTGATATCATAGGTTCTGATTGCACTATAACTTCGGAAAAGATTTCGGAAAAGATTTCGGAAAAGAAACCTGTTACGGCAAGAACTATAGAAAACGATATTGCCCAATTAAAAAAGATAGGTATTCTTAGTCGTGAAGGTGGTCGCAAAGAAGGTCGTTGGGTAATCATAAAGAAATGATATGGTAAGAATCTTCAAGATAATAGAGAAAGTCGTTGGGGCTATGGTTATTATTGCAGTAATCATAGTCCTTGCATTTATGGCAATAGCAATTGCCAATAATGCAGATAGTGTCTGGAGCGATGTCAAATCATATATGCCATTGTTATATTCGGCTGCAATGATATTTGTTGCTTTCAAGGCTGTGATAGTTGGAATGCAGATGTATTTGGAAATGAAAATCGAAGAAAAGACAAAACATCTGCAAGCCGTCATCGAAGAACAACAAGAGCAGCAAACGACTCAAAAGACGAATATGTTAAACAAGCTGGATAAAATTATCAACGACATAACCACCATCCCCAATACTGATACTTCCACCATCGTTGATTTCCTTAAATCAAATCTTCCAAACGTAGTATCAACATTGGTTGAGCAACAAGTTAGCCAACAGGTCGCTTACGAAAAGCAAAAGCTTGCACTTGAATATGAGCAGAAAGAGTCTGAGCTAAAAAGCAAATGGCTCACGGTAGAGGCGATTGCAGAAAGACAGGACAGAATAGAAAAACTCAACAAGGCTATCCAACTACGGGAACAGCAGGAGCGTGAGAAAAGAATGAAGAATACCGAGGAATACACAATGCTTGTATTCTCCCTCGCAAAGACTCCTGTAGAAGATGTAGAAAAAGTATGGCAGGTTACAAAACTATTTCTTGAATCTGGTCATGTGTTAGCAGACAAGGATTCAAAGATTGCCCTCAACAAGAATCTTCGTAATTCAGAATTGAAGCAGTTTGCCCTCAACATCGTAAAATATAACCGAAAAGAAAACCTTGATGTAGAGTCTTATCTAATGACAGTATTCAGTGAATGGTTTACTGGCAAGAAAGAGAATATCTCTAAGAACTATAATGCGCTTCCGAAAGACTCACTCGTCTCCAAAGATGGAGTGGAAGAGGATTTGGAATATTTGCGAAATGGTATATACAAAAGACTGCCCCAAGCTGTTGATGTATTTAAATAAGAGAGCTTGAATTCATTGTGATTTAAAAATGATAATATGACGATTAAATCAATTTCAAAAATTGACACTACGAAATATGGTTATCCAAAACATGACCATGTCTATGCTATCCTTGTTGAAGTTGAAGCGGCCAAAGCTCAACAAGAGGCATCTAGTTTGTTGTCAATAGTAACGGATACAAGTTGGGTTAATAATTTTGATGCAATAGACAAGGCATCTCTTTTGGCTTGTGCACAGCCTACTATAGACAAAATTATCAATTCTATTTTAGCCAAAGTCGGAAACAAAATAGAAAAAGAGTTTGGTGAATATCTTATCTCATACAGCGCGCAATTAACGTTGGTTGATACTTTATCCCACAAGCCGATACCTTTACCTGAATTTTATAAAGAAAAAATTTCAGGCAATCCAGGATTCGACTTTCATACTGTCAGTTCTAATGACATAATAGTTTTTGGGGAAGCAAAATATAATTCAGCGAAGACACCATATGATGATGCAGAATCACAAGTTAATGATTTTCTACAAATGATTCCCCCAAAGCAGAAACACATTAAAGAATTAAAAGAACTCCGAAAATTTACAGGAGATATCCCTGCGACTAATGTGATCAATAATCATTTTGGGGTTACTGCTGCTTTTTCTATTCATGCAAAAAAAGCAGAATTAGCAATGAAAAATTCTATTAAATATCAAGAATTCAAAAAGCTTCTTGACAATGACGAAATTTATGTAATAGGAGTACATATTATATGATAGTTACACGTAATATAGAATCAAGTATTATCCGCCATAAATTGGTAGAGATACTATCTAATATACACAAGAATGGTCCAATTTCACAAAACGATTTTGAGACTTTAGCTTATATAAAGAAATATTATTCGCATGAATTTTCTTTATACGAGAAACAGTTATTATATAGCATTGGGCTTTTTTATAAGACAAGTGATCCAGACAATATTTTTGAATTAGCATATTCTACAATCCGTGATGCTATAAAGTTGGAAACCAAGAATAACTATACGCCTATACAAGCTAAAGAATTTAAAGAAATATTATCGCACAAATTTTATTCTTTTTCTGCTCCAACAAGTACAGGTAAGTCTTATTTGTTCCAAGATTTTATAAGGAATGAGGACGGTGATGTTGTAATAATATTACCATCTAGAGCGTTAATTGCAGAATATTTGTTTAAGATTCAAGAAACCGTTCCAAAGGATGTACTTGTGTTACAATTCGTTGACATTATAAATCTAAGACATACAAAGCGAAGAGTTTTTGTCATAACCCCAGAACGTTCTGATGATTTATTCGCATATAAGGATTTTCTTAATGTAGGTTTGCTTCTTTTTGATGAAGCACAAATTTCAGAAGAAGAAATTAGAGGATTAAGATTTGATGCTCTTGTAAGAAAGACTATAAATACTTTCCCTGATGCTAAAAAAGTGTTTGCACATCCTTTTGTGTTTAATCCAGAAGCACAATTACAACGTAATTTGATTACACAAGATTGTTCTTCTAATTTATTTCAACAAAATTCTGTCGGAAAAATTTATATTGCATTGAAGAACAATGGAGATTTTGAAACATTTTCACCTTTTAATTTGGCAGCTACAGGTTTCATTATAAATGATGTTATTGAGGAAGCACTAAATAATGGACGCTCTGTTCTGTTTTATGTATCCAAATCAGCTTTATATTCTGATGACTTTGTAGATAAATATCAAAAATACATTAGACAATGTGACACAGTTGAAAATGCTGATGGTATAAAAATCATAGAAACGCTGCATCAATATATTGGCGATGCTAAAAGTGGAGAAAAGCAATCACGATTAATCAGTTTAATGAAAAAGGGCATTGTAATTCATCATGGTTCAATGCCATTAAGAGTTCGTCTTTTGATAGAAGAGTTTGTTAGGTTAGGTTGTGCAAAGCTTTGTTTTGCAACTTCAACTTTGATTCAAGGTATAAATATGCCATTTGATGTCGTATCAATAGATAATTTTACATTTAGAGGTTCTGATTCAAAAAAGATATTAGATTTAAAAAATCTAATTGGACGAGCAGGAAGGACTTCTGATGTCAAAGATAAATTCGATGTTGGCTATGTGGTAATACCCAATAAACATAAAGCTACTTTCTCTGAGCGTCTCTGTGGACATGCCGTTCTTTCAAACGAATCAAAACTAAATTCGAATATTGAGGATGTAAGCGAAGACAATAGAGATATTGTAGAGGCTATCCAGAACAATGCTTTTGATTACAACTTAAGAATTACCAATCTTCAAAGGGAAAGGATAGAACAATCCGATATTTTTGAAAGTGTGGCGTACGTCTTGGACCGTCTTATAAAAAATGGTAATAGTATAATAAATGCAGACGAGTATTATCAAATAAAAGATAGAACAAAACTTAAAAAACATTTTGCTCAAATGTATATTGTGCACTTGAGAAGAAAAGACTTGACAGCGGTAGAAAAAGCAATATTGAGTACTGCTATACCCATTATTTTATGGAGAGTTCAAGGAAAATCTTTTAAGGAGATAATTTCTCTTCGACATAGTTATATTAGTCAGAAAACCGAAAAAGCAAGATTAAAATCTCAAAGAAAAGCAAATTTGATTTCTGAAAAAGAATATAACGAGCAGATTAGCAACTTAGGATTAAAATCATCACAAATTGCATATGCACTACCTAATCCGAATGCAAGAAGAGCTTCATTATTTAGTGTTAATTCAAAGTTTGACTATGACACCTTAATTTATGACACTTATGATTATATAGATAAAGTCATAGGTCAGTCTTTGACAGAACCAATATGCGCCGTATTGAAAATGTATGCTCTAAAAACACATGATGATAGAGCAATAATCCTTTTAAATTATATAAAATATGGTACAAATAATGAGGTTTGTATATGGCTAATGAGATATGGTTTTACGTTAGATGATATGGAATGGCTAATCCCATGTGTTGCATCAGTGGATCAAAATGAAATAGTTTTCAATGATACAATTCATAATCTTGATGACATCCAAAAGAAACTAATAAAACGTTATATACAATGAAAACAATATGTAAGATATAAAAATACGGGCTTCGGCATTCTTATTTGCCCCAATTAATTTGCTAATATGCAAAAATATTAGTAACTTTGCCAACGAAAAATAGAAATGCAGAGACAACGATAAATGTCATCGCAGGAGTGAGAGCACGGATGGCTCTCGATAGTTATTTGGGGATGATATCCAAGATGCTTATGGCGTTCCTTATTTGTACCACAAAATTTATAAATAGCTGATTATCAGTGGTGGTTAATTTCGAGGAGGTTAAATAAACCTTATAGAATCTATAACATCAACAATATAAATCGTGCAGCTCAAAGAGTTGCACGATTTTTATTGTTTTGAGCAGTATACAACAGTATTGCAATTATGTATAAACAATAAATCATGGAGCAAAAATGCACAAATTCGGTCTTGCTCCAAAAGAAAATTAATCTTCTCTATACTCAAGAATGTCGGCAGGCTGGCAGTCAAGTGCCTTGCATATAGCCTCAAGAGTAGAGAAACGAATCGCCTTTGCCTTGCCTTTTCAAAATCGAGAGATTTGCTGGTGTAATGCCTATTCGCTCAGCAAGTTCCAATGATGACATCTTACGCTTGGCAAGCATTACATCTACATTTACTATTATTGCCATAACTTCTTTGTTTATCAGATCGTCAGTTCCTGGTCCTCTTTCAAATCCTTGCCCATGAGAATGATCTGTGAGATAATCATGAGAGCGAAACCTGTTATGAGATACATATGATTGCACCCGTTCACGAATACGACATGATAGCCGGCAATGTGTATGTGGTCGGCAAAAATCATTGTGAGTACTAATGAGCCTATAAAATCAACCACATACAATGCAACAAGCAGTTGACTTTTTCTAGTATAAGTCAGTATTAACTTTGCTGAGTTAATAAAATTTGGGGCTATTCTACAGATTTATTCCTTTTTTATTATATTATACTTGATTTTCAATTATTATCATTAGAAAGGTTTGAATATTCACTCAATCATGGAGAAGAACTGTTTCCACATTTTATCAGAGAATAAACAATTAAGATTTTTTCCGACAAAAGATATATTGTGTTAGCCATATCTTTGATTTATTTTCATTAACTTCGTTGATAGTCAAAAGAGCCGCATAACTGCTTCAAGAGCAAAGTTGATACGACTCTTTGTTTTTACTTATTGGTTCTTCACGTTTGCCACGAGTAATTTTTAATAACTCACTTCCACCTCCGTCCATTCATCATCGGTCTGAAGCGAAATCTTTACTTCCCCTGGCTTTTGTGTATTTTCAAAAAACTTGCCGGTGTATTTCGTTATTTTGTTTATTGTAACTGGCACATCTTCAAAAGTTTGTTTCTTGTATTCTTCATCATCATTCATTAATGCCTTGACGGTGAGTTTAAGCGTGCCGTCGGTAGCATGGGGGATTGTATATATTTCGTACTGCGACTGTCCTGTATGTGCAGCCTCTTCTACAGTGAAAGTTTCTTCCTGTTGCGATTTTACACATCCCAATCCTGTTGTGGCATTTAGAGAACTGCTGCCTCCTGTATATTCAAACTTCATCTTTTTGACATCTGCAGGGACAGCATCTGTGATGATAAAACGCACCATAGCCACAACACGTTTTAAGGAAAGATTCACGTCTTTTGATTCTGTGGCATCCAATTCGCCATAATAATAGAATGTATCAGCAAGTTTTCCGTTATTACCGAATGTTATTTTATCTAACGAAGTGACTGTAGGGTTGTCTGTGCCGTTATGTGCCAGCACCACAAATTTGTATTTTCCTGAAGGCAATGAAACCGTGAGGCTGCCAAAGCCATTGTCTGATGCCTTTTGGCTCACCTGCTTTATCTTTTCGTCATTTTGGAAGAATGCAAACGTGATGCGGCTGCACAAACTGGTAATTGCCGCTGCGCGGGTCTGTGTAACGCCGTCATTAAACGCAACTTGTTCGATATTGGCGATAGTAAAACTGATGCTTACTCCATCCTCCTGTGGGTTTCCATTGTTATCAGCATTGGGTAATTCCACTTTTTCACAAGAAATAAAGGCAACTGCCAGCATAACCGTCATACATGCTTTGAAAAATAAATGTTTCATGTTGTTTTGTTTTAAGTTTTATTATTATTAATTCTTTTTCTGGTATTGCCTTTAAATATTTATTAGATACTTGCCAACAATGTCTTCAAAGGTAAGGCATTTTATTAGAATAAACAATTTTTATCTGTATATTTTACGTTTATTTAATAAATTGCTACAAAATCATGCAAACAAATTACGTTTTGTTTACATTTTGCAGTCATCTATGTTTAAAGTTAGAAGATAAAGAAAGTGAGGATATGACTATTTTGACACACCCTCACCATTTTATTTTCCAACAAAACTCTTACTTCACAATCACCTTTTTACCATTTACAATGTTAATGCCCTTTTGCATCTTCTGCAAACGCTGACCGTTGAGATTGTAGATCACTTTATTGCCGCCGTCGGCAGTGATGGCGCCGATGCCAGAAGTCTGACCGTTGAGAGAGTAGATGTAGTTGCCCTGTGCAAACTCGTAGGTACCGTTATAATTGATAAGTTTGCCGTATATAACAACATTGTCGCCAACCTTTATCTGATCCTCAGAAGTGAACTTGTCATTACCTTCAGCATCTTTCATGAAATAGCCGCGGAACACGGTCAGGGCTCCTTCTTCAGAGTTTGTGTCATTAATATAATAAGTGGCATTTCCATGCTCTAAAGATACTTCCTTTATACCAGTGATAATGCCCTTAACATACACACTTGCATCAAGTCCCTTATCAGCAGTTATCAGCTCATGCGCCTTTGCAACTGTGTATGCTGTCTCGGGAGTATTCGTAATGTCAACCACCTCTTGTGCGCCGGTAGAGACAACCAATGATTTTATCTGAGTGTTTCCTGCAACTGTTATCACAATCTCCTGCGCATCGCCTTCCCATGTTTTCTTGTCATGGTTCAAGTTGCCTACATTTGCAGTGTTACCAGCGTTCCACTTTCCTTGATTAATGATAATGCTCTTTATAGTCTTACCTGCAGGTGCGGCAATAGTAAGAGTTCCACTGTACATACGCAAACGTGGAGTACTGGACCAGATTCTATTTGCTGTTCTATTTCCCTCTTCGGCAGCAGATACCGTGACTGTGAATCCTTCTACAGTTGCAGTTGTTGCCTCTGTAAAATCACCGTCGTTACTATTATTAGAAGATACACCCTTCAATGTAGGGAACAGTGTGGCATAATCGTTGTCAAAGTCGAATTTCACTTCATCTGCCATCACAGAGTTACACACCATTGCCAATAAGGCAATCATCATAAAGCGTAAAGTTTTAACCATAATCTTTTGTTTTTAATTGTTAGACATTAATTATATTGCTTTCTTCTGCAAAATTACAAATAAAAAATAAAATCACACAAGAAAATACAATATTTTTTCAAAATAAATATAGGAACCGGCAAAACAGACCGGTTCCTACACCTTAATATATATACGCGCGCGAAGCATTACGCCTTGAAGCTCTCCAAGTCGTCTGCCTTGAAGTTGGCGATGTAGGTGGCATGTGCAGCCACCTCAGCCTCTGCATGACGCACATACACGTTGGCGCTCTTCCCGAACATCTCGGGAGCACGTGAGGCATCGTCGAGGATGAGCAGCGACATGATGATGTCGGCGGTCATCTCGTAGAGACGGCGTGCGAGGAAGTCGTGGGCAGCCTGACTGTCCATTGCCTTCACTGCTGCCATTGCCTGCTCGTAGGCATCCACGAGCTTTGCCACACGGTCCTTCAGCGGCTTCATGCTGTCAGACACCTCGTTCTCAAGCATCTCCTTGATGATGGTGAGGTAAGTTCCGTTGGTGACGTAGCGTATTGCTGCAACAACCTGCAGCTGTGTCGTTCCCTCGTAGATGGAGAAGATACGTGCGTCGCGGAACAGTCGCTGACACTTGTACTCCATGATGAATCCCGAACCTCCGTGCACCGAGATGGCGTCGTAGGCGTTCTGGTTGGCATACTCAGAGTTCATTCCCTTGGCAAGCGGAGTGAATGCGTCGGCAAGGCGGGTGTACTTCTTCAGCTCGGCACGCTCCTCGGGGGTGAGCTTGCGGTCGCGGGCTATATCTTCGAGAGCCTTGTAGATGTCTACGTAGCGTGCAGTCTGATAGAGCAGCGAGCGGCCTGCGTCAAGCTTAGCCTTCATGCGTGAGAGCATGTCGTAAACGGCAGGGAAATTGATGATTTTCTCACCGAACTGCGCACGTTCCTTGGCGTAGGCAAGCGCCTCGTTGTAAGCCTCCTGCTCCACGCCCACACTCTGTGCGGCAATGCCAAGACGGGCACCGTTCATGAGCGCCATCACATATTTGATTAGTCCTAAGCGAGTGCTTCCGCAAAGCTCAGCCTTTGCGTTCTTGTAGGTAAGCTCACAGGTTGGCGAGCCGTGGATTCCAAGCTTGTGCTCGATGTGGCGCACGTCAACACCGCCGTCACGCTTGTCGTAGATGAACATCGACAGTCCGCGGCCGTCCTTTGTGCCTTCCTCAGAGCGTGCCAGCACAAGGTGGATGTCAGAGTCGCCGTTGGTGATGAAACGCTTCACGCCGTTCAGTCGCCAGCAGTTGTTTTCCTCGTCGAATGTCGCCTTGAGCATTACACGCTGCAGATCGCTGCCTGCGTCGGGCTCGGTGAGATCCATCGACATTGTCTCTCCTGCACAGATGCGCGGGATATACTTGGCGCGCTGCTCCTCGGTGCCAAACTCATACAGGGTGTCGATACAGCTCTGAAGGCTCCATACGTTCTGGAAACCGGCATCGGCTGCCGACACGATCTCAGAAGCCATTGAGAACACGGTGTTGGGCAGGTTCAGTCCACCGTAGCGGCGTGGCATTGAGATGCCCCAGAGTCCCGCCTTGCGTGTGGCGTCGAGATTCTCGTAAGTCTTGCTTGCGTAAATCATTCGTCCGTTTTCAAGGTGCGGTCCCTCAAGGTCCACAGCCTCCGAGTTGGGCTCGATGATGTTTGCAGCCACGTCGCCTGTGATATCGAGCAACTGCTTGTAGTTCTCTATTGCGTCGTTGTAGTCTACCGGCGCATCCTCAAACTGGTCTTTCTCTACGTAATCGCGCTCTTTCAGGTCTACGATTCGCTTCATCAACGGATGATTGAGGTGAAACTCAATCTCCGGATGGTCACTATAATAGTTTGCCATAATCTTACTTATTTCCTTCCTTGTAGTATTTAATTAATTTCGGCACCACCTCCTCAACGGTACCCACAATCACATAGTCGGCAATCTTATTGATTGGCGCGTCGGGGTCGCTGTTCACCGAGATGATGATGCCAGAGTCCTGCATGCCGGCGATGTGCTGAATCTGTCCGGAGATACCGCAGGCGATATACACCTTAGGATGCACGGTGACACCGGTCTGGCCAATCTGACGGTCGTGGTCCACCCAGCCTGCGTCAACGGCGGCGCGGCTTGCGCCCACCTCGCCGTGGAGCTCCTTGGCAAGCTTGAACAGCATGTCGAAACCCTCCTTCGAACCAACGCCGTAACCTCCGGCGATAACGATGGGAGCACCCTTCAGGTTGTGCTTTGCCTCCTCTACGTGACGGTCGAGCACCTTCACCACGTATGCCTCGGCGGGCACATACTTTGCCACCTCGGGATAAACCACCTCGCCCTTGTAGTTGTCGTCCAGAATCTGCTTCTGCATCACGCCGCTGCGCACTGTCGCCATCTGCGGACGGTGGTCGGGGTTGACGATTGTAGCCACGATGTTGCCTCCGAATGCAGGACGAATCTGATAGAGCAGGTTGTCATAGTGCTTGCCGCTCTTCTTGTCGTCGTAGTCGCCTATTTCCAGCTCGGTGCAGTCGGCTGTCAGTCCGCTTGTGAGCGATGACGACACGCGTGGACCGAGGTCGCGGCCGATAACAGTTGCGCCCATGAGGCAAATCTGCGGCTGCTCCTCCTTGAAGAGGTTCACCAGAATGTCGGTGTGCGGTGCCGATGTGTAGGGGAAGAGCCCCTCGCCGTCGAACACGAAGAGCTTGTCCACACCATAGGGCAAAATCTGATTTTCCACCTCACCCTTGATGCCAGTTCCGGCAACTACTGCATGCAGTTGAACGCCAAGTTTGTTAGCCAGCTTGCGGCCCTTGGTAAGAAGTTCCTGAGATACTTCGGCAACCTTTGTGCCCTCTATCTCTATGTATACAAATACGTTGTTCATGTTTCTTTATCCGATAATCTTCTCGTCCAACAATTCCTTTACCAAACTCTCTATATCGGCGTCGCTGCCGGTGATGGTCTTGCTCTCCTTTGCCTGGAACACGATGTTCTTCACAGCCTTCACCTTTGTTGGCGAGCCGCTCAGACCGCACTGGTTAGGGTCACCCTCCACGTCGGCAACAGTCCACTGTGTCAGCGTGAGATAAGGACGTGTCTCATACAAGTCCTTGTACTCCATGTCCTCGGTGCGCTCCATCGGAGCTGTGGCACGCTTGTACTTCATCACCAGCTTGGCGTTGCACGGGCGGCAGGGCGCTGCGCTGCCGTTCACTGTCACCACGCATGGCATGGGCACCTCTACGGTCTCCAGACCGCCGTCGATGTGGCGGCGGATGGTCAGCTTGCCGTCCTCACACTTCTCTATCTCCTCAGCATAGGTAACCTGGTTGAGGCCCAGCTTCTGAGCCACCTGCGGACCCACCTGCGCCGTGTCGCCGTCGATAGCCTGGCGTCCGCCGATAACGATGTCCACACCGCCAATCTTCTTGATTGCAGTGGCGAGGGCGTAGGATGTGGCGAGAGTGTCGGCACCGGCAAACAGACGGTCGCTCAGCAGCCATCCTGTGTCGGCACCGCGATATAGTCCCTGGCGTATAACTTCGGCTGCGCGGCCAGGTCCCATCGTCAGGATACCCACCGTAGAGCCGGGATTCTGCTCCTTCAGACGCAGCGCCTGCTCAAGGGCGTTGAGGTCTTCGGGGTTAAAAATAGCGGGCAGTGCGGCGCGGTTGACGGTGCCTTCGGCAGTCATGGCGTCCTTGCCCACATTTCTCGTGTCGGGTACTTGCTTTGCAAGCACAACAATTTTCAAACTCATAGTTTTTTAATATATTTATATTAATATAATTCGATTTTAGCTTTTTTACGCTGCAAAATTACTGTTTTTTTGCCGAAATACCAAGAAAAAAGACTAAAAAGTTACTTTGTCTCACACAAACCATGATTAAGCCGCTTACTCAACTTTCTCAATTATAAGGATATAAGAGAAGTTTTCATTTCATCTTCCACCTTCCACTGTTTTTGCCGTAAGTGGCATGAAATCAGTGGGATAAGCAAGTGGAAGATGCTTAAAAACGGGCGTTATCATCCACTCATCCTCCACCTTTTCCCGCCAAATTACGGCTTTACTGCGCTCAATTTCGGCATTTTCCCGCCTATTTTCAGCCTTTTTAACCCCATTTTCAGCTTTTGTAACTGCTGTCAATAGTGATTTCCGGTCATTGCCGTTGAACGGAAAAACAACAGTCGCATGATGACAAAAGACCGTGTCTTGCATACAAAAGAGCCGGTAGGGGAAAAGCGGTGGCGGGTTTCAGCAATCGTCTCTCCCCCTGAGACGGTGCGTCTCTCATAGAGAGACGGAGAGTCTCCCGGTGAGAGACGGCAGAAAATGCCCGCCACAATATTCCTGATGCCCGCCACAATATCTTTTAAACGCCATGCAAATCATCATCCACCAGGCTAAGCGGCTGAGCCTTGGCGGGTTATGCTCTGAGGAGTGGAGGATGGATTCATCTTCCACCTCATCTTCCACTCTGTCAACCCGCTGTGGATTAGTGAATTAGGCTCTAAAAAGTGGAAGGTGGAAGATGAAACGGCAAAAAAAAATTTACCTGTAGTCACAAGTCCTTAAGCAAAATCTTATTCGACTCTCCGAGATATTCGCGGCGCAGTTCCAATGCCTGTCGCCACTGGCTGTTGTAGATTTTATGAAGCGGCAGGTCGAGCTTCCAGCTTCCCTGCGACTCAAGCCGGTCGATGAGCACTCCTACGCTGAGATTCTCCACATTCTCGGCAGGCACAAAGCGCGCCGCCTCGCCCTTCTCGTCGGAAATTATTTCAATGAGGATTCGCGCCTCAATCATCATATACAGCAGGTCGTTGACAATGCGGATGGGGATGCCCGTGCCGGCACGCAGTTCGAGAGCCGTGTACGGCGGCAGTCCTTTGTCGAAGCGCCGGCAGATGCGCGAGGCGAGCACGGCGCAGAGCAGCAGCCGGTAGCGGTGGCTGATGTCAGAGGTCCTGGCGTCGCGGTCGTAGTAGCTCAGATTCTGGTTGGCGTAGCTCAGTGTGGCGCCGAACAGGCAGATAGTCCACGAAATCTGCACCCACAGCATAAACAGCGGCAGGGCGGCAAACGAGCCGTAGATGGCGTTGTAGCTGCTCACCCACATCTGCGAGTGGATGTAGAACAGCTGGAGCCACTGCATGGCGGTGCCGGCAATGACGCCGGGGATTATGACATGGCGCAGCCTGACATGGGTGTTGGGCATGAAAAGGTAAAGCCCGATGAACATCACCGACATAAACAGATAGGGCAGCATGGATATGCACCACCTCATGAACGGCCCCAGGAGCAGATAGTCGGGAAGATTGTCTGCCACCGTGGCTATGAAGATGGAGATGCCCGACGTGAGCACTATGGCTATGGGAAACAGCAGGAGCATGGCAAGATAGTCGGTGAACATGCGGAATATGCTGCGCTGCTTCTTCACCTGCCAGATGTCGTTGAACGTAATCTCAACGTTGTTCACAAGCATCAGCACGGTGTAGAGCATGAACAGCAGTCCCACTCCCAGCACCACGCCGCTCTTGGTGTGAACCAGATAGCTGTTGACAAAGCCCACGATGACGTCGGCTGCCTGAGGCTGCGACTCAAACGCACTGCGGAACCATTCCTCAATATACTTGTTGTAGCCGAAACCGCGGGCTATGGCAAACACCACGGCGAAGATGGGCACTATGGCAAGCAGCGTGGAGTAGGTGAGTGCCGAAGCCTGGCGCATTACCATCTTGGTGGTGAAAAACCTCACCGTGATGATGAGCTTCTTGATGATGTCGTAGAGCGCGCGGCGCCATGCCGGCAGCTCCCCGGGCGCAACGTGCCAGATGCCGACAGTGAGAAAATCTATAGTCTGAGTAATCAAATTCTTCATAATCTGCAAAAGTACGTTTATTTATTGAGACTACAAAACGAAACTAAGTTTTTTTAATTATTTTTTTTTGGTGTTTACATACTATTTTTGTAATTTTGCACCCATGAACACAAACGTTAGCAACGAACAATGGAAATCGAATGTCATACTTGCCGATGCAGACTATTTGGACAGCGTGGCATTCAATCTTACAGTAAATTTTGAGCGTATGATAGGGCGCAGGATTCCGCAGGCAGACTTTGCCCGCTGGGCTGACTGTGTGGCTCTTGACGGCGGACTGCGCGAGGGTGACAACGAGATACAGGTGGTGCTCATCCACCGCAAGGAGACCAGGGAGATGAAGAATTTCACTCCCGGCGAATTTGAATCGCAGCTCGACGGAAAGGCTTTCAAGGACCATCTGGGCGAATTTCTGATATCGTCGCTCACCATAGAGGACAGCCTGCCGTCGGGCGACGGCCTGCTCATTGAGTCGCTTCAGGTGATAAGCAACGCCAAGGAAGTGAAACGGCTGATGGTGGTGGCGGCGGATGACGACTACCCAAAGGTGAAGGACACTCTGCGCCATGCCGATGACGAAAAGCGCATCACCGTGTTCTCGATGCAGCCCATGCCGGGAGGCAACTTCCGGCAGGAGATTCTCGGCTACTCGGTAATGAATGCGCTGGGAATAAGGAGCGAGGAGATAAAATGAAGAATGAAGAGTGAAGAATGAAGAATTATTAGGTCAATAGGTTCCAATAAGCCCTATTAGCCCTATTAGCCCAATAAGCCCAATTAAAAAAACAAAAAAACAAAAAAAATAAATACTGAAAAAATGGCAAAGGAAAAAGACGAGGCTGCAATGTCAGCACAGGAGGGTAAGCTGAAGGCCCTGCAAGCCGCAATGGCAAAGATAGAGAAAGACTTTGGCAAGGGCACCGTGATGCGCATGGGCGATGAGAACGTGGAGAATGTAGAGGTGATTCCCACGGGCAGCATCGCACTCAACCAAGCCCTCGGTGTGGGTGGCTATCCCAAAGGCAGGATAATCGAGATTTACGGTCCTGAGTCATCGGGTAAGACCACGCTCGCCATCCATGCCATTGCCGAGGCACAGAAAGCCGGAGGCATTGCGGCGTTTATCGACGCCGAGCATGCCTTCGACCGCTTCTATGCCGAGAAGCTGGGCGTTGACGTTGACAATCTGTGGATTTCGCAGCCCGACAACGGCGAGCAGGCTCTGGAGATTGCCGACCAGCTGATACGCTCGTCGGCTATCGACATAATTGTAATTGACTCTGTGGCAGCGCTCACACCTAAAAAGGAAATTGAGGGCGACATGGGCGACAACGTGGTGGGTCTGCAGGCACGACTCATGAGTCAGGCTCTGCGCAAGCTCACCAGCACAGTGAGCAAGACCAACACCACTTGTATCTTCATCAACCAGCTGCGCGAGAAAATCGGAGTGATGTTCGGCAATCCCGAAACTACCACAGGCGGTAACGCCCTGAAGTTCTACGCCTCGGTGCGTCTCGACATCCGCAGGGTGACCAGCCTTAAGGACGGCGACAATGTGATAGGCAACCAGGTGCGCGTGAAAGTGGTGAAGAACAAGGTGGCCCCCCCGTTCCGCAAGGCTGAGTTTGAAATCCTCTTTGGCGAGGGTATTTCGAAAATCGGTGAGATTCTTGACCTCGGCGTTGAGTACGGAATAATAAAGAAAAGCGGCTCGTGGTTCTCCTACAACGATGCAAAACTGGGACAGGGACGCGACGCCACCAAGGCTGTACTCAAGGACAACCCTGAGCTGTGTGAGGAGCTGGAGCAACTCATCACCGAAGCAATAAACAACAAAGAACAATAAGCGTAAGGCTGGTTATCAGGTAACAGACAACACAAATCTTTATAAATCATGGATAATATAGGTACAGCAGTTCAGCTGATGATAGTGGGTATGGCAACGGTGTTTGTCATACTCCTTATCGTAATCAATCTGGGAAAGTTATTGATAAACCTTGTAAACAAGTATGCACCCGAGGAGACGGCGGCTAAAAAGCCTGCACTGCAGAAAGCGCCGGCAACCGTCGACGCCCTTACACGCAGCATCATTGAGCAGGCTGTGAAGACAGTCACGGGCGGCAAGGGAAAGGTAACGGAGATAAGTAAGAGGAGTTAGAGGGAGTTAAAAGGAGTTAGAGGGAGTTAAGTGACGAATGTTTAAGTGCCCAAAACTATTGTCCTCTAACTCCCTCTAACTCCCCTTAACTCCTTCTTACTACATCAGTTGAGCACATGCGAAACTTAATTTTTAAAAAAAACAGAATTAAAGAAAGGTAAAAGGATAATGGGTAAAGAAGTAAAATTCAGTTTTGTCTTCAGAGACATGTGGCAGAGCGCAGGCAAGTACGTGCCTCGCGTCGACCAGTTGGTAAAGGTGGCTCCAGCCATAGTGAGAATGGGATGTTTCGACCGTGTGGAGACCAACGGCGGAGGCTTTGAGCAGGTGAACCTGCTGTTTGGCGAGAATCCCAACAAGGCGGTGCGCCAGTGGACAAAGCCTTTCCACGAGGCTGGCATACAGACGCACATGCTCGACCGCGGTCTCAACGGACTGCGCATGAGCCCCGTGCCTGCCGACGTGCGCAAGCTGTTCTACAAGGTGAAGCACGCTCAGGGAACTGACATCACACGTACTTTCTGCGGACTCAACGACATACGCAACATCGCTCCCTCGATTGGCTATGCCCACGAGGCAGGAATGATCTCACAGTGTGCGCTGTGCATCACTCACTCGCCGATACACACAGTGGAATACTATGTTGACATGGCACGGCAGCTGATAGAGCTGGGCGCCGATGAAATCTGCATCAAGGACATGGCTGGCATAGGCCGTCCCGAGACGCTCGGCAAGATCACCGCAGGCATCAAGGCTATCAAGGATATTCCGATACAGTATCACTCTCACGCTGCCCCGGGATTCAACATGGCATCGATTCTTGAAGTATGCAAAAACGGATGCGACTATGTTGACGTGGGCATGTCGCCGCTGTCGTGGGGCACAGGTCATGCCGACGTGCTGGCCGTGCAGGCTATGCTGAAGGACGCCGGTTTCAAGGTGAAGGACATCAACATGGAGGCATACATGGAGGTGCGCTCAATGATACAGGAGTTTATGGACGATTTCCTCGGACTCTACTGCAACCCGCTCAACCGCATGAACAACTCGCTGCTCATAGCGCCGGGACTGCCCGGCGGAATGATGGGAAGCCTCATGGCAGACCTTGAGACCAACCTCAACTCGCTCAACAAGTGGAAGGTGAAGCACGGACAGCCCGAGCTGAGCGAGGACCAGCTGCTGATAAAGCTCTTCGACGAGGTGGCTTACGTGTGGCCAAAGGTGGGCTATCCCTGTCTGGTGACACCGTTCAGCCAGTACGTGAAGAACCTTGCGCTGATGAACGTCATACAGATGGAGAAGGGCAAGGAGCGCTGGAGCATGATTGCCGACGATATCTGGGACATGATACTTGGCAAGGCTGGCAAACTGCCTGGCGAGGTGGCTCCCGAGCTGAAGGAGAAGGCAAAGGCAGAGGGCAGGGTGTTCCTCACCAACTCGCCGCAGGAGAACTATCCCGACCAGCTTGACCATTTCCGCAAGCTGATGCAGGAGAAGGGATGGGCGACAGGCGAGGACGACGAGGACTTGTTTGAATATGCCATGCACCCTGCACAGTATGAGGCATTCCGCAGCGGAAAGGCAAAGGCTGACTTCCTTGCCGACGTGGAGAAGCGCCGCAACGCAAAGGCTGCGCCAGCAGCGGGAGAACAGCCAACGGAGTTGACTGTGACAGTGGAGGGAAAGCAGTATATGGTGAAGGTGGCCTACGGCGATGAGGCTGCCCAATCAGCCCAATCAGCCCAATCAGACTCATCAGCCCCATTGCCCCAATCAGGCTCATCAGCCCCAGCCGGCGAGGGCGAGGACGTAACCGCTCCTCTCGAAGGAAAATTCTACCGTGTGAAGAACTCGCAGGAGACTCCAAAGAACGTTGGCGACAAGGTGAAAAAGGGCGATGTGCTGTTCTACATTGAGGCTATGAAAACCTACAACGCAATACTCGCTGACTTCGACGGCACCATCACTGCCTTCAATTTTGCGGCAGGCGACAGCGTGGAGGAGGACGACGTGGTGATGAAGATAGCAAAGGCGTAAAACCATCGTAAAGAAAGGAAACAAACCATGGTAGAAATATTATATAAGGTTTACGAGATGACGGCGCTGAGCAACATCATTGCCGACCCGTCGTTTCTCATAATGTATGTCCTGGCGTTTGTGCTACTTTATCTCGGCATTGCCAAGCACTATGAGCCGCTGCTGCTCATTCCCATTGCCTTCGGAGTGTTGCTCGCCAACTTTCCCGGCGGCGAGATGGGAGTGATACAGGCTGGCAGCGACGGGTTGGTGACTGCCGCCGACGGCACCACCTATAATATATGGGAGATGCCGCTTCACGAGATTGCCCACAAGTTTGGAATCATGAACTTCATCTACTACATGCTGATAAAGAGCGGATTCCTGCCGCCTATAATCTTCATGGGTGTGGGCGCGCTCACCGACTTCGGTCCCATGCTGCGCAACCTGCGTCTCTCTATTTTCGGAGCGGCGGCACAGTTTGGCATCTTCGCCGTTATACTCATTGCCGTTGGCTCGGGAGCATTCACGATGAAGGAAGCTGCGTCGCTCGGCATCATCGGCGGCGCCGACGGTCCCACCGCCATCTTCACCACGATCAAGCTGGCACCCCACCTGCTTGGCCCCATAGCCATCGCAGCCTACAGCTATATGGCTCTTGTGCCGGTGATTATCCCGCTGGTGGTGAGGCTCACCTGCTCGAAGAAAGAACTGCTCATCAACATGAAGCAGGAAGAGAAGAAGGGCAAGAAGGTGGTGATAAAGAACATGCGTGTGGCAAAGATTGTGTTCCCCATAGCCGTGACCACCATCGTGGCTATACTTGTGCCCACAGCCGTGTCGCTCATAGGAATGCTCATGTTTGGTAATCTCATCAAGGAGATTGGCAGCGACACCAGCCGCATATTCGATGCCGCATCAAACAGCATCATGAATACCGCAACAATCTTCCTCGGACTCTCCGTGGGTGCGACAATGACGGTGCAGTCGTTCCTCAACTGGCAGACAATAGGCATTGTGGTAGGCGGATTCTTCGCCTTCGGACTGAGCATCTTTGCCGGTATAATGCTGGTGAAAATATTCAACCTGTTCTCCAAGCAGAAAATCAATCCGCTCATTGGAGCCACAGGTCTGTCGGCAGTGCCTATGGCAAGCCGCGTGGCTAACGACATAAGTACAAAGTATGACCCTAAAAACCACGTGCTCAACTACTGCATGGCTTCCAATATATCGGGAGTAATCGGTTCGGCTGTGGCTGCGGGAATACTTATTGCGTTCCTTGGGTAGGAAAATGAAGAGTGAAGATTTATTCTTCACTCTTCATTTTCTTCTCATTTCACTTGGCTTCCGCCCTGTCTTTATCTTGAATTTTGCCGAGAAATAGTCGGGACTGTCAAAGTTTAGCCTGTAGGCAATCTCCTTAATGCTCAGATTTGTTGTGGTGAGCAGCTCTTTTGCCCGTTGCAGCTTCAAGTCCTGCTGATAGATGGCTGGCGACAATCCTGTATATTCCTTAAACTGTTTGCGCAATGTGCTGTAGCTTACGCCCAGCATGTCGGCAATGTCCTGAATGCTTAGCGTGCTCTCAAGTGACTCACGTATGTACTGCTGTGCGCGCAGCACCATGTTTACATGGGCGGCATTTTTGTCTAATACAATGTTGCGCTCAAGTGCATACATCAGTCCAATGAGATGATTCACTATGCCTGCAAGCAATTGCTGCATATATGCTTTTTCCTCCGTGGCAGCCTGCATGGCGTCCTTGTAGAGCGATATTATCTGCGTGCTGTAGCCAATGTGATAGACAGGCTTGCTTGGCTGTAGGAACCCGGCAGCCACACGGTCGTCCATGTTTTTGCCCTTGAAGCCAATCCAGTATTGCTTCCATCCAATCTTGGGGTCAGGGCTATAGGTATGCCATTCGCCAGGGAAAAGTAAAAACACTTCACCCTCCTTTATCTTCACCTTGCCGCCCGTTGATGCGCTTTCAAATTCGCCCTCTCCCTCAACGGTATAAAGCATTTGGTATTCATTGATCTCACGTCCCTTCGCAACATCAAAGTAATAGCCGTCGGCATGACCCGTTGTAGGATAAGGCTCGCCGTTGGCTATTTCCTCATAGCCCACAGTGCTGATGGTAAGTCCCCAACGCTCATCTTTGTCATTGCATACAAGATATTTGCTTTTTTGCATACCTTATTATATATTTATATACTTCGCCTATCTTAATTGTCCTCGCAAGATTGGGCTGTAGTCCCCCCCCCACGGCATCCGGAACCAGAACGTCGACCCTTTGCCGTCGCCCTCTGAATCCACGCCAATAATGCCGCCCATCCTTTCAACCAACGCCTTACAGATGGAAAGCCCAATGCCGGTGCCCTGCACAAAATCGTTGAGTTTCATGAAGCGTTCAAACAAAATCTCCTGCTTGTCCTTAGGAATGCCCAGACCAGTGTCCTCGCAATACACATATATGTAGTTCTCCTCCAAACGGTAACCCACTTTTACATGTCCTTCGGTGGTGTACTTCACGGCGTTGTCTACAAAATTGGTGAGCACCAGCTCCACCACCTTAGTATCAATCTTTACATCAAGCTTCTTGCACGGATTATCCGTAATAAATTCCAACGGAGTGCCGGCTACAATAACCTTAAGTTTTTCGCATGTCTCATTAAAGAAACTGACAAAGTCAACATCAGTGACAACATGCACATTGGCATCAGCTCCAGCATCGATGGCAGAGATTTCAAGCAGGTTGTTGATAAGCTTGTCGAGCAGTTCACAGTTCTTATTGATAATGCGCACATACTCGGCACGCTCATCACGGTTCTCAGTAATGCTGAACACATCGCAGAATCCCATTATTGCATTGAGCGGCGTGCGAATCTCGTGTGTCATATTGGCAAGGAACTCGTTCTTGCGCAGCCCTATCTCCATGGTTCGCTTAGTCTCACGCTTCAAATGCTCCTCATGCTCCATGTCCGAAGTAGTATTGCTTGCCAAGCCGAAACTTCCGCACACCACTCCATTTTCCACATTAGGTATGTAAGTGAGCGCATACCATGTAACCTTTTTCTCGCCTGTAAGAATATTTAACGGCACCTTTACCGTAAGATTGCTGTAATCAGCCACAATATTTTGTGGCGGGTCAATGACATTGAGCAAGTTATTGCGCTCCTCATTGCTGTCCATCAAATTGAGCAGCATGTCAAACCCGATTGTTGCCGACACGGTCGAATATCCATCATAAATTTTTATCAGCCGCTCTTTGGGGAATGTCTGCCATACACGTGTGTTTGTGGTGTTGAGCATCACCCGCAAATCACGCTCATAATGCTGCAGTTCCTCCTTGCGCTCTTTCTCCTTACGCTCCTTGTCGAGACTTTCCCGATATAGTCTGCGCTCATCGTTAAGCATGTGTGCCATTACAAAGATGGAAATCACCTGTCCCTCAGCCCTTCGCACAGGACATACCGTAATCTCAACATGGTCGTAGACATCTCTCTGTGGAATGTTAAACTTATGACACACGGCAAAGTCATATAAATTGTCGGCAGAGATATTGCCAATCATCGGATCCATATCGAACAGACACGTTGAAAAATAATATTCATCGGCAGGGTCAGTGAATCGGAATATCTCCATCATACGCCTGTTGGCACGCTGTAAATATCCGTCGGGACTATATACGGCTATACCAATGAGAGGAATATTGAAAATCTGTCCGTACATGTCGGACATCGACTGTTCGAACTGTTCACGCCTTGCCTCATCGGTGATATCAGTAATGGTGGTGATTATCTTGCGCTGCCTTCCCTTCTTGTCGGTCTCAATGATGCTGCTCATCATGTATGAGCGCCAGTCCTCGTCATCGGGATTTCGTTTAATCCTGTAGATATTTGAGATTGTGGCATTCCCGTCTACCATAGCCAGGCGCTTTGCCAGCAGTTTGTCAATATCCTCCGGATGAAACATCTCGAAAAATTTGTCGGACTTGATGTTGTCATCCTCGAAGAAATCACCGTGGATGTTTTCCATCTTTTCCGTTTTCAAGTCATTGCTGATAATATAGTTGTCGTTTGTGTGCAATGCCTTTTGCAGTATGTTTTCATTTGCAGCACACTGCCTGAGCGCTCTTTTCACCTGCCGCCGCATTATCCACACAATAAATACCAGCACACCTATGGCGGCAATAAGTTCAGCGATATACTGCCAATACAGCCACATCGACTGCTTCTTATATTCCAAGGGCGAGAACCACTTGGTGTTCACCATATCAAAGCTGCCATCCTGCATCATGTCATGAAACCTCGTGTCAAGCTCATTCACCAGTTCTCTGTCATACCCCACAAATGTCACTTCTGCGGCGGGAATGTCAAAGTCGGCAATATGCACTAGGTCACTCTCAGCCATATTGCTCACCAACTGCTGGAGCACTTTTTCGCTGTAAATATAGTAGTCTAACTTATTTCTGATAATCGACTTTATCCCCTGTCGCGGAGTACAGAGCACCGTTGGACGGAAATGTTTGCGTATGCTGTCGGTAGCAAGATATGACGGAGCATAATCCATCTTTTTGAATCCTACCTTTGTGGAATCCATACCGCTCAAATCAGCCTTCGTCAGCGGCCGCGTACCTTTCTTATATGCCACAGCCACGTTATATCTCACCACCACACTCTTTCCCACGTATGTGTGCGACAATGCCATAATATTAGGACAAAGCAGCATATCACCCTTACGGCTGCTGAACTGCTCGAACACATCATCCCATGTAGCCATGCGAAACTCATAGCTTATCCCCATATCATCAAGAAGCATTGAAAGCACCTCGATATTATATCCCGACGGCTCTCCACTGTCATCGCAGAACTCATAGGGTGCAAAGTCATTGTCGGCAAGAATCACCAGCGGATGCTCAGGCGTGTATTTCGATGCCAGTTGCGACCGTTTGTTGGCATCGGCGGCATACAGGCGCAACGCACCAACGCACATCAGCACCGCTGCCACGCCCACAACAATCAGCCTGTTGCATATCTGTCTTAATATGTAGGATTTAGTATCTTGCATCGAATATCATAATTTACATAGTTAGAATCCGAGAGAGTCGAGGAACGACCCGCCCCCGCCGTCATTATCAAGTTTCAGCATGTCGCTTCCTGCCAGTAGTCTGGCAGCATCTTCCGCCGACAGGCTGTCAAGATCTATATCACCTGTCAATAATGCGGCCTCACTGCCGGCAAGTATGGTCGCATCGCTTACCTGCTGTACGCTGTCCTCTGGCGCTTCCATCTCTTCTTTTCTTATAGCATGTTCTGCTTTGAACGGGATGGAAATCCATACTGTGGTGCCTTTTCCAAGCTCCGAATCAATATCAAACTGCCCGCCGAACTTTTCCACCAATTGCTTGCATATCATTAGCTTCAGTTCAGTCTTATAGTCTCCCTTCGTATTGTCATGCTCTGCTGTAAACATGGTGTTTGCCATCTGTTTGTCAAAGCCCCTGCCGGTATCGGTTACGGTAACAAGCAGCTTGTCATGGTGATAGTCGAGCGATGCCTTTACATACCCTCTGTAAGTGTATATTGCCGAAAGAGCACATAGATTTGAAAACAGCAGTCCAATGTTACTTACATCCACAGCTCCGTAGAGCATTTCATAATTGCACTCCACAATACTACGCACACCAGGCTGAAGGAGGGTTTCCCATCCCATCTGACACAACGCATTGAATATTCCAACCACATCGATGCTCTCATAGTTAAACTCCTGAATGTTGGCTTCAAGCCTTGACAGCAGCAGAATGTCGTCCACAAGTATGAGCAGACTGTGAGTATTGTCCTTCACCTCGTTTACAAACACTTGTTCCTCCTCGGGGGCGTTATTGTTTATAAGCATCTCTGCAAATCCCTTTATAGAGTTCAGCGGCGTGCGTATCTCATAGTTCATGTTGCGTATGAAGAAGTTCTGCAGGCGCCCTGTCTCCTGAGCTTTTGCAGTCTCGGCAGCCAGGCGCTTGTCTATGGCAACCCTTTCGGTGCGGTCGCGCAGCAGGCAATAATAATATGTCACCTTACCCTCGGCATCAAACATCGGAATGGCATCAAGGCTGTAATACACCGGATTGTTGTTGATGTCACGCAGCAATGTGCAGAATTGCCCCTTAAATGTTTTGTTTGCTCCGCGGTCCATCTGCTTGAGTATTCGCAGTGCCCTGTCGCGCCACGCCGTATGCAGCGTGAAGATACAGTCCATCTCAGTCATGACCACAACTCTGCCTCCTCTTTCAAATGTGAGGCTGCGGCTTGCCACGTCATACTTTGCCTGATAGGCATTCGACTCCAAAAGCGCCTTGTCCACGCTTACCTGCAGCTGATTTAGCGTGGAGGTCAGCGTATAAAGTTTGGCTATCTGCTCATGCACGTGGCGCAAGCTTTCTACAATGCCTGTCTGCTCCCGTCCAATCTCAAACTGCCCCCGATATTCGCCCTCAATGTTGTGTAGAGGCAGCGAGATACTCTCGTAGTATATTTTCCTGTTTGGCAGGAGATGCGCCCTGTCGGTGTTTGTGCGGTTTACCTCAACACCATCAGTGATGGTACACACATACTCCACATCGGGTCTGCACACAGCCATGTCACTGATATTATATTTTTTGTTCAGCACCAAGTTCTTATCATTTATCTCAAAAGTATTCATGGCATGGTCGTTGATGTTGATGAGCGTTCCGTCCTTGTCGAAATGGAGCACATCCATGACCATGGCATTAAACAATGTCTTAAATCTTGTATGAGTGTCTGCTGTATGGCGCCTGTTGAGTGTCTCTTCCGTCACATCGTGCTGCACTCCCAACAACTGCGTGGGTACTCCACCCTTTTCCGCCAGCACCACAATGTCCACATCGTAGTAAAGCTCATTGTGCATATCGCTGGGCATGTGGTATCTCACCTTTATCTTTTCGCCATTCTGCTGCCCCCTTACCGTATTGTCTATCCTTTTCAGCACCTGCACAAAGTCATCGGCATTATAGAACATGGCAAACATGGCAGGAGTATAGTCTGTGCCTGTGGGTTCTCCGGCTGTGTCCAGAATTCTGAACATATCGTGCTCCACATCATATATCCACAGCGTGATTCTCGACGATTCAATATAGAGCGAGAACATCTGCTTAGCCTTGTTGCGCATCTGGTTGATGTTCATCAGCCTCACCCTGTAGAATATTATCAACACCGCTCCCAATACAAACACTGCGACTAAAAGGGTCATATTAAACGAGACGTCGGCAAACACCGGCTCCTCCTGGCTGCTGTGGCGGAACCACTTGTCCTGAATGGCCTTAAACTCATTATTGGCAGACATTGTCTCATAAAGACTGTCCAGACGGGCGAGCAGCACGGTGTCTCCCGACACAAAATGATACTCGGCGTATGGTATGTTCATCGGTGTAAGCCGCACATTGTCAAGATGGTATTTATTGATGAGCCACAGCAACGACTGCGTGTTGTAAATCACCTTGCCGCTGTCGGTCTTGTTCACATTGAGACACAGTTCCTTCATGTCACCGTATGGCAATGCACTCTTTTCCAGAGCATTCTGCCGCATCAGATTATGCAGGAACCCGTTTGAGTGAACATATGCCGTATGGTTTCTAAGATCGTTGAGAGTGCGGATGGTCACAGCCTGCTTCTTAGGAGAAAGCACGCTATGGGTGAGCTGCGTGAGCACCGCATTGCCGTAAAAGCCTATATCATTGTTGTAGTTTGCCTTCAAGGCGCACGTCAAATCGGCGTGACCGTCCGCCATGTCCTGCTTCACCTGCCCGTAGTGTTTCAGCCTTATCACATACGGTATGTCAAGCCTTTCCAGCATCATCTTCACTATGTCGACATTGTAGCCCTTAGGGTCACCCTCCTCGTTTGCGAATGCAAAGGGCCAATAATCCCATGCATCCTCAAAAATCAGAGGATTGTTGTCGCTGTATGCCTTTTCCTGTGCTTCCTGGGCAGACATTCCCTGCACCCCCCAAGCCATGGCAGCAATCATTAATACTATATATTGTACAATGCGCATTGATACCGTTTTAAGTTTCGCCTCCGGCAAGTGTCACATTTATTTAAAATAGAATCCACATCCACGCACAATGCCGAAAAACTTCGGGCAAAGATAAACATTTTTTGTCAAACTGCCAAATTTTTTGGAGATAATTTGTTTTTTGTTCCTGTTTTCCCCCATTTTTCTCACTTTTTCTTTGCTGTTTCAAATATTCTTATTACATTTGCAGATGAAATATAAAAAACAAACAACAATAATTTAAAACCACAAGTATGATAGATGTAAAAGAAACTCTGGCTCAGGCCGAGGAGAAAATGGAAATGGCAGTGATGTATCTCGATGAGGCTTTGGCACGCGTCCGTGCCGGCAGGGCAAACGTGGCTATACTCGACGGCGTGAGAGTGGAGAGCTACGGCTCGATGGTGCCTCTCAACCAGGTGGCAAACGTGTCGTGCCCCGATGCGCGCACAATAGCTATCCGCCCATGGGACAAGAAGCAGATACGCGACATTGAAAAGGCTATCATCAACTCTGAAGTGGGCATCACCCCCGAGAACAACGGAGAGATTATACGCCTCGGCATACCGCAGCCCACCGAGGAGCGCCGCCGCGAGCTTGCAAAGCAGTGCAACAAGGAGGGCGAGAAGATAAAGGTGCAGATACGAGGCATACGCGCCGACGTGAAGGACAAGCTGAAGAAGGCAATCAAGGACGGCCTCGGCGAGGACTTGGAAAAGGATGCCGAGGACAAGCTGCAGAAGATTCACGACAAGATGATAAAGCGTGTAGACGACCTGCTGGAGGCAAAGAACAAGGAAATCATGACCGTATAAGTGTGCCGGCGCTATGGAGCAAAAGCTGCAAGGACTGGTGATAAAGAACACCGGCTACTGGTACACCGTGCGTCTTGACAACGGCACCGCCATCGACTGCAAGATAAAGGGAAACTTCAGGCTCAAGGGCATACGCAGCACCAACCCCGTGGCGGTGGGCGACGTGGTGGACATCCTGCCCAATCAGGAGGGGACGGCGTTTATCACCGCCATCCACGACCGCAGGAACTACATCATACGCAAGTCGCAGAACCTGTCGAAGCAGAGCCATATCATTGCGGCAAACGTAGACCTTGCCCTGTTGGTGGTTACGGTGAACTATCCACAGACAAGCCTCACGTTCATCGACCGCTTTCTTGCCTCGGCAGAGGCCTACCGCATCGACGTGGTGCTGGTATTCAACAAGACCGACCTGCTCGACGGCGACGAGCTTCATCTGCAGGAGATGATGATGGAGCTTTACCGCACAGTGGGCTACAGATGCATGGCAATAAGCGCCGAGACCGGCGAGGGCACCGACGAGGTGCTTGCCATGATGCAGGGAAAGACCTCTGTGCTCAGCGGCAACAGCGGCGTGGGCAAGTCGACCCTCATCAACCGTCTGCTGCCTCATGCCAACCAGCGCACGGCGGAGATAAGCGACGCCCACAACACCGGCATGCACACCACCACCTTCAGCGAAATGCTGGAGCTGCCCGAGGGCGGCTACATCATCGACACTCCGGGCATCAAGGGCTTCGGCACATTCGACATTGAGCCGGAAGAGCTTACAAGCTATTTCCGCGACATCTTCCATTTTGCCAAAGACTGCCGCTTCAGCAACTGCACCCACACCCACGAGCCGGGTTGCGCTGTGCAAAAGGCTGTGGAGGAGCACTATATAGCGCAAAGCCGATACCAGTCATACCTGTCGATGCTTAACGACAAGGACGAGAACAAATACAGGGAAGCGTATTGAGAAAATAAAAACTATGGACCATCCAGAGAACAACGAGCAATACAAGGGGCTGACCGTGAACAACGGTGTGGAACAGCCGTCAATTATTAACCCTTACCTGAAACGCCAGCGTGTTAAGCGCCGTGAGTTGTCGGTGGGTGAGATGGTTGAGGGAATCATCAAGGGCGATGTCACCACGCTCAGCCGTGCAGTGACTCTCATTGAGAGTGTCAACCCCGACCACTATGCCAAGGCGCAGGAGGTGATAGAGAAATGCCTGCCATACAGCGGCAACTCCGTGAGGATAGGCATCAGCGGCGTGCCCGGTGCAGGCAAGTCTACAAGCATCGACGAGTTTGGAATACATATTCTTAAAGAGCACGGCGGCAAACTGGCGGTGCTTGCCATCGACCCGTCGAGCGAGCGAACCAAGGGCAGCATCCTTGGCGACAAAACCCGCATGGAGAAGCTGGCGCAGCATCCCGATTCGTTCATACGCCCCTCACCATCTGCCGGTTCACTGGGCGGCGTGGCACGCAAGACCCGTGAGACCATCATACTCTGCGAGGCTGCCGGTTTCGACAAGGTGTTTGTTGAAACTGTCGGCGTAGGGCAGAGCGAGACTGCCTGTCACTCCATGGTCGACTTCTTCCTGCTCATCCAGGTTGCCGGAACGGGTGACGAGCTGCAGGGAATAAAGCGCGGCATCATGGAGATTTCCGACGGCATAGTCATCAACAAGTGCGACGGCGACAACGTGGACCGCTGCCAGCTGGCTGCCACCAACTTCCGCAACGCCCTCCACTTCTTCCCAATGCCCGAAAGCGGCTGGACTCCCAAGGTGATGTGCTACAGCGGATTCTACGGCACAGGCGTAAAGGAGATATGGGACATGATCTACCAATACTTCGACTTTGTGCGCAGCAACGGCTACTTCGTTCACCGCCGCAACGAGCAGAGCAAGTACTGGATGTATGAGACCATCAACGAGCAGCTACGCTCGTCGTTCTACAACAACGCCGCCATCCGCCAGCAGCTGCGCGAAGCCGAACAGACCGTACTGCAGGGGCACAAGACCAGCTTTGCTGCGGCAGGCGACCTGCTCGACGTCTATTTCAACAGCAAATAAGAAAACAAGACTACATGAAGTTTAAATGACTAATTACTGAAATATTGTCGGGTAATTACTGAGATATAGTCTGATAGCAGGCGAAATACTATTTGATAGCAGGCAAAAGCTCGTTTGGAAGTTTGCTTTTATGCAACAAACCGCTATTTGCACCGGCAATATTACATAGATTAGTGCTGTTTTTAGTACATAAAACTTATTGATAGAGACTTCTGTTTCCACCTATTCTACCAACTTGGTGGAATAAGTGGAAACTCATTTTATGCGAAGACATAAAAAAATTAAAATACCTTTTATATTTTTGTTATGAGCCCAATTTGCAGTAACTATTTATAAATTATACTTGAATAGTTAAATATCGTTATAAAAATTACATTTTATTATCTTTTCTTTTGATTACTCCGACAAAAGAATTACTTTTGCAACATCTACCCACGCTGTACGTACATTTATGTACTAAGGGGCGGTGGGTACTACATAGTAAAAAGCGTCATCGATGCTTTGTCTTATGGCTTCTTTGAACCTAGGAAATTCAATGATTGCTGGTCAAGAGACAATGTCGGAAGTGTATGCTACGGGTATGAAATAACTATATCCCGAGGTGTGCTCAAGGAATTTTAATTCCTTTGGGCACACTTATGGAGAGTTTGATTATACAGCGTGGGCAGACTTTCTACTCGTTCACCAGCAATGGTTTTCCTAGGACCAAAAGAAGAGGACGAGTAGAAATGGGGGCTCACGTTTTTGCGTTGTAGTTAAAGTTCACTATTTAATTAAATGGTCTTGTCGGGCCTCCAAGACACAAAAAAATAATAATTATGAAAAAAATTTTTTGTGTATTTGTATCACTTTTTGCCATGGTTTGTGCCATTAATGCACAACAGATAAAAGATGATATTCAGAAAAGTAGAGAACGTGCCGCCAAACTTCAGACATTGGCGGACGGTTACAAGGTATCAAAAAACGCCAAAGTGGACGGTTATGGAGATGCTATGAAAGAGGCTGCGGTATTTGCAATCGCCAATAGCGTACAACTTGAAAACCTTTATAAACGTCAGATTGGCGAGACCACAGACGGAGTAACAGACGTGACAATCACCAAGCCTTCTCTGGAAGACTGGATTTTATTATCGGCAACCATATTTAAGGAAGGTGAAAGCATAAAGAAGGCAACCGACAAATTGCAGGAAGCTGCCGATGAAGCAAAACTCATGACAGAGAATGCGGGCAAGGAGAAAAATCCGATGAAAGCCGCAAAGGCAGCAAAATCGGCAAAAGCCGCGGCCGCAGTTGTTGAGTTTGGTAATTCTGCCACCCCTATTCTTATTGAGGAGAGTGAAGCCCAAGTAAAGGCTGTTAATACCATCATCGAGACTTTGAAGTCAGGAAAGAATCTTTGATTCCATGAAAAATAAAAGATTATATTTATCCATATTACTAATGACTGTGTGTATCCTTAGTGGATATGCACAGTCGGATGGTGATGATCGCCAGGTTGTGGGTGTCGCCGAATTTACGTGTAAGTCAGAAAGTCCATACACAGCTTTAGTGACAGAAAAGGTGGTGGAGATGCTTACAAACAGCAAGCGCTTTCGCGTGGTTGACCGTACAAGCCGCGACAAGATTATCCAAGAATTGGAACTGCAGAAAAGCGAGGCGTTCATTGACAGTAAGAATCTTGTTGAACAGGACGTTGCCGTTGCAGCAGAAAAGATGATTACGGGTGAAATTGTAAAAATACCCGTTTATAGAATTAAGAACGGCGACGGGTCGGTAAGAGGCTATAAGGCGAGCGTTGCATTTCAGATGAAAGTGGTGGATGTGGCTACGGGACTGAGCACAGAAGCCACGAGTTTTGAAGGAAAAACAAGCGATGAATGTCTGTCGCCTGAAAGTGCAGTAACTATGGCTATGATGTCCTTGCAAGACAAAATGGCAGAATATTTCCGGGTGAATTTTCCTGTAACAGCAAAAATGATGAAGATATTACAGGAGAAAGACGGTGTAGCCTTAGTCATTTTGGTGAAAGCCGGGAAAAAGCACGGTATTAAAGTTGGTGACAAACTAAACATAGAAAGTGTGGAGATTCTTGACGGTGAAGTCTTGCCCACCACATTAGGCATTGCCGTTGTGTCTGCGTTGAAAGGTGAAGCCTATTCAGAATGCAAGGTAGGCAAAAAGGAAGGCAGGGCAATCTATGAACATTTTAATGCTGGCGAGAAAATCAATTGTTCTTTAATAATAAAATGATATGAGAGTATTCTTTATTTTGTGTATTATGTTGTTTGGACATCTCATTAAGATGCCGGCACAATATAAGGTGACAGTAATAAATTCAACCTATGAATCATTAACCCTGAGAGCCGTAGGATATGGCAAAAAAGCGGCTTTGGCGGTTGAGAATGCAGAATTATCAGCATTGAATGCTGTTCTTTTTGTCGGTCATGCAGGAACGGCATTTCCGCAACCTCTGATAAATGAGGACCGCAATTTCATAGAGAGTAAACATAAATCAGTATTTGATGACTTCTATGGCGGACAATATAGGGATTATATCGGAACATCGGTTATTGTTACACCATTTGGCAAAAACGAATTGAAACAGAAATGCATCACTATTGATGTCAGTGTAAGAGTGAAAGCATTACGGACATATCTTGAAAATAAAGGAATTATAAGAAAATTTGGATTTTAAACACTGTATCTTATGAATAGAATTTTAGTATCTTTTTTGATGCTGTTTGCGTGTGGATTGTCGTGGAGCCAGACAGCAACGGTACAGCCCAAAATAATGGTTATTCCATATACAAAACAGGGCGATGACATTTCGCAAGTGCTGGAGAACGATGTGAATAAAAGAATCGTACTGACAAAGATAAGGGAGGCTTTTGACAGCCGCGGATTTACAACCGTGGACTTTACAGCCAAACTAAAATCAGTATCACGTGCCGAAGGTTTATCAAACGACAGCCAGTCTGACTTAAAGACAATGATAATACAACAGTCGGGAGCAGATTTCTATGTTGAAGCAGAAATAGACATTCTTCTGTCTTCAAGTGGCAATAGTGTAAAGACAATACTCACTGCCTATGATATTTCCACAGGTAACTCGTTGTCAAACAAGGTTGGCGACAGCGGAAAGTTCTATACCGATGACATCGGTAAGCTTGGATCAAAAGCTGTAGAACAGGTGGCTGATGATTTTCTCAATGTATTGCAAGCGAAATTTACCGATATTGTCAATAATGGGCGCTCGATAAACATAGAAATTGGTTTTGAAGAAACATCGGCGCTTACAATGTCCTCAGAAATAGGGAGTGACGCTTTACCACTCTCCGACCAGATAGAATTGTGGATGGGAGACCACGCACATCAAAACAACTATCATATTCAAGGTACAACAGATAAGAAAATGATATTCGATGATGTGCGCATACCGCTGAAAGACAACAATGGCAATAACTATAACATTAATAAATTTGGGCTGGAATTTCTGAAATTTGCAAGAACACTTGGTTTGCAGATTAGCAGAAGCACAGCCAATAATACATTAATAATCAACTTTAAATAAAACATAGGTATATGAAAAAGTCCGCTCTTGTATTCCTGTTTTTCATTATTTCTTGTTTATGCAATGCGCAGAATGACAATGTTCATATTTCCGTTGCGTTTCCAAATAACAGTAAGCTGGACGCCAATTGCATGAATATTCTGAAAAACAAATTGTTTAGTATTGCCACAACGTCAGGTGTAGCGACTACGGAATGTAGCTCTATAGTAATGGTGCCCGATGTTGCCATTCTCGATTCCAAGAGAGTTGAAGGAGGAATGAGAAATATAATGTCTGTGGAAATTGGCGTTACAGTCACGGTGCAAAACATCATTACCAGCACAGTGTTCAACACATTACAGGTTAGTGTCAAGGGAGAGGGATACACCAATGAAGCAGCCATGCGCACAGCAATAAACAGAATAGAGCCAAAGCTCAAAACTTATTCTGATTTTATTTATTCATCAAAAGACAAGATACTTGATTATTATAAGAAAAATACATCATCTATCATAAACAAGGCAAACACCCTGGCATCAACACAGGCATACGATGAGGCACTGGCACTATTGTTTACATATCCAGAATCACTGCCTGACTATGAAAAGGTGGCACAGACAATATCAAAGATATTTATGGAGTGCCAGTCTAAGAACTGTTCTCAGCTGTTGCTCGCCGCAAGAGCAGCTTATTCTAAGCGTGACTATGAAACAGCTGCTGACATTATTTCGTCCATAACCCCGCAAAGCAGTTGTGCAGGAGAAGCAAAGAGTCTATTGGAGGCAATAAAGAAAAATATCGACAAAGAACATGAAACAGCCATTGCACTTGAAAGAGAAAAAACAAGGGAGAAGAATCAGTTATTAAAACATAGCATAAATGCAGCAAAAGAGATAGCTGTGGCATACTTTAACAGACAAACAAAATATCTATTCTTCTGGTAATGCAGAAGAATTGTTGCACATATTTAAATGTGATAACAAGGTTTTTCTGATTATTTTTAAAACGGGATTCTGTTTTATCTAAAACAAAATTCAGAGTTAGGTAAAACTTAATCCCGAATTAGTAGAATCAATCTCTTTCCTATATGATGTAAAACGTCATAAACTCTTTATTGCAAAACAATAATATGCAATAAACGATTATTGCTATTGTAGACAGTCGGGTATAAATATAACTGCGCTTTGTTTTCTCTGTAACAGCTTCGTAAAGACAATATACGGTCAGACCGCCAAAAACGCAAATCGTCGGCATACCGCCAATTCATGCAATTGGGTACAAAAAATATCAGAATTATGGAATAATGTCACCATAAACCCCAAACAAAGGTTAATTTTTTATTTCTTTTTATCGTTTATTCAACTTTTTATAGTATCTTTGCATAGGATAAGCTTTGCATTATCTTTGTAACATATTATGCACAAAGGCAGAGAACAAGAATTATGAAATGGGATGAGGTGATAGGACAGCAAGCCGTGAAGCAGCGGCTGATGCAGATGGAAAGCGAGGGGCGGCTGCCCCACGCCATAATGCTGTGCGGTCCGGCGGGCAGCGGCAAGATGGCGCTGGCACTGGCATTTGCGTCCTATCTGCTGTGCTCCAACCACAAGGGAAACAGCGAGGCGTGCGGCACCTGCAACTCATGCGCCATGCTCAGGAAATGGCAGCACCCCGACCTGCACTTCACCTACCCCACGATAAAGCGCGCAAGCATGGGAGCCGATCACAAGCCTGTGAGCGACGACTTTGCAGCCGAATGGAACAGGCTGCTGGCAAAAGGTCCTTACTTCTCGATGGACAGCTGGCTGAACGAGATTGAGGCGGAAAACCAGCAGGCAATAATCACTGCCGGCGAGAGCGACAACCTGAGCCACAAGCTAAGCATGAAGTCGAGCCAGGGAGGCTACAAGGTGTCGCTGATATGGATGCCGGAACGCATGAACGGCGAATGTGCCAACAAACTGCTGAAGCTGATAGAGGAGCCGCCCACGCACACGCTGTTCATAATGGTGTGCGAGGAGCCCGACAAACTGCTGGAGACCATCCGCAGCCGTGTGCAGCGCATCGATGTAAGGAAGATTGACACCGCGGACATGGAGCAGGCACTCGTGACGAGAAGAGGAATAGACGGCGACACAGCCCACCGGCTGGCTCGCATAGCCAACGGCAACTGGCTGAAAGCCGTTGAACAGCTTGATGCCGACAATGAGAACGAGATGTTCCTGGACTTGTTTCAGTCATTGATGCGCTTAGCTTACCAGCGCAAGATAAAGGACCTGAAGCGGTGGAGCGAGACAATGGCGGCATTCGGCAGAGAGAAGCAGAAGCGATTTCTCTCCTACCTGCTGAGACTGATACGCGAGAACTTCATGTATAACTTCGCACAGCCCCAACTCACATACATGACGGAGCGGGAGGAGCAGTTTGCAAAAAATTTCGCGAGATTTATAAACGAGGACAACATTCTGCAAATCTATGACCTCACCAACAAGGCGATAAGGGACATCGGACAGAACGCCAACGGAAAGATAGTGTTCTTCGACCTTGCACTGCAGATGATAGTGCTGCTGATACCGCCAAAGAAGTGAAGAGGGAAGAGTGAGGAGTGAAGAGGGAAGAATGAGGAGTGGTTGCGGCAGTGTCTCCGTCTTAAATTTCCTAAATCTCCTAATTTTCTTAATCTTCCTAAACTTCCAGAGAATTTAGAAATAAAAACAGACAATAATACAACAATAGAAAAACCAAGATATAAGAAATGAGCGACAATAAGAATTTTGAAGTTGGAGAGTGCATGGACAGAGGGCTGTGCAAGGCTGCCGTGGGCAAGCAAGACCGGCAGCTGAACACCTACGACTGGCTGGCAGACATCCCCGGCAACACAGATATAACCGACCTCGTGGAGGTGCAGTTTAAGCACACCCGCAAAGGCTATTACCACAATGTGAACAACCTTGACCTGAAAAAGGGCGACATTGTGGCAGTGGAGGCAAGCCCCGGTCACGACATCGGTGTGGTGACACTCACCGGCAAGCTGGTGAAGAAACAGATACTGAAAGCCAACATAAAGTCGGCCGACGACATCAAGCGCATCTACCGCATAGCGCGGCAGGTGGACATCGACAAATACCGCGAGGCAAAGGCACGCGAGCACGGCACTATGATAGAGAGCCGGCAGATAGCCAAGGACCTGGGACTAAAGATGAAAATAGGCGACGTGGAGTATCAGGGCGACTGCAACAAGGCAATATTCTACTACATCGCCGATGAGCGCGTGGACTTCCGCCAGCTGATAAAGGTGCTTGCCGACACATTCCACGTGAGGATAGAGATGAAGCAGATCGGCGCGCGCCAGGAGGCGGGACGCATAGGCGGAACAGGTCCATGCGGCAGGGAGCTGTGCTGCGCCACATGGATGAAGAACTTCGTGAGCGTGAGCACCAACGCCGCACGCTATCAGGACATATCGCTCAACCCGCAAAAGCTGGCGGGAATGTGCGCCAAGCTGAAATGCTGTCTGAACTACGAGGTGGACAGCTACATGGAGGCTGGACGCAACCTGCCAAGCAAGGAAGTGGTGCTTGAAACCCAGGACAGCGAATACTATCTGTTCAAGACCGACATTCTTGCCGGGCTGGTGACCTACTCCACCGACAAGCGCATAGCCGCCAACCTGGTGGAGATAACTGCCGGCAGGGCAAAGGAAGTGATAGAGATGAACCGCAGGGGAGAAAAGCCACTGTCGCTGAGCGAAGATGCCAACAACAGACCTGCGTCACCCCACAACAAGGACCTTGCTGACGGCGACCTGAGCCGATTCGACAACGCGAAGAAAAAGAAGAAAAAGAAAAAGTCACAGGGCAACAACAGACAGCAAAACAACGGAAAGCCGCAAGGTAACGGAAAACCGCAGCAACAAGGCGGCAACAAGCCCCAAGGCAAAAAGAGACACGCCCCGACACAAGACAACGCCAACAGACTAGACAATGGCAATAAATAAACTGATAACATCAATGGCAATAATTACGGTCGCAATGCTGACAACGGCTTGCGACCGTAAAACTGTTTTCCACCAATACAACCACACCACCCCCGCAGGATGGGAAAAAACCGACACCATGGTTTACCATGTGAAGAGTATGAATGAAGGCGGACTTTTCAAAGAGGAAATTGACATGAGACTCAATGGCACATACCCGTTTACAGGACTGTGCGTGATAGTAGAGCAGAACATACAGCCTGCCAACGTGACAATACGCGACACTCTGAACTGCGGCTTTGACCGTCCCGACAACAAATACACCACCAACGGCATTAGCTACCGGCAGTACAAATATCACCTGAAAGACATACAGCTGAACAAGGGTGACTCGATTGAAATAAAAATAAGGCACAACATGATGCGCGAAATGCTGCCGGGAATAGCCGACATAGGAATGAAGATAGAAAAACGCTATTGACTTCAACAATAAAAATGAGATGTAAAAAAGGCAGTTCTTTTGTCGCGAAGAACTGCCTTTTTTACATTTCCAATAACATGTGTATTATCTGACAACTACCTTCTTTCCATTATGTATATACAATCCTGCTTTAGGTTTTCCTTGAATCTTTATTCCCTGAATGGTGTAATAATCCTCCTCATCATTTTCACCAAACTGGACATCATTCACGCCTGTTCCTGAATCTTCTACAGTAACAACACAAGAAGAGGATGGAAGTCCGGGACCAACGCCATCCTTTGAGAATATAATATGTTCTAAATCCACTTTATATTCTCCTGGTGTCATATCTGCAGCTGCCTGCAAAGTAATATAAAAGAACGCTCCAGAAGTGCCCCTATAATTTTTAGCAGTAAAAGAAACAGACAAGAAACGATAGGCTTCTATGTCCTTTCTGTAATCACCGGCAAGCATATGGTCTCTGAAACGGGAAGTATTTCCAGTTAACATTAATTCACCATCCTCATCTAACGCTATAGTCAATCCATCAGGCACCTTCATGTCACACTGAAATCCTGTATATTCTTTTGACGAATCAAAATTTACAGTTATTTCCTTTTGCTCTCCAGGCTTAATTGTAAAGTCATCAATGTATAATCTCTCTTCCTGTGCCACACACTCAAAAGCAACACCCATAAACATTGCCATAATGGCGAAACATTTTTTTCTCATCTTTTTTCTTTTAAATTAAACTTTTGTTATTTAAAATTCATATAATCTCATTATTCACCACTAAGAATCATAGAAATCATCTTTGTAATATCGTTAATATCTATGATTCCATCATTAATAATGTCCGCAGACTCTTCATCAAAAAGTCCGGCTGCAGCGCCACCAAGAATATGTGATATTGTAGCAGTGATGTCATTTATATCTACAACATTATCATTATTCACATCACCCATTACAAGAGTCCTCTCTACTGTCAGAGTCACCTGTGCGCTCTGGCCGGCGCTGTTCGTGGCAGTGATAACAACTGTACCGACACCTACGGCACTAACAACACCATTTTCGTCAACGGTGGCGACGTCTGTATTGTCGCTGCTCCAGGTGACTGTCTTATCGGTGGCGTCCTCAGAAAGGACGGTAGCAACAAGACTTATGATCTCACCTACCTTAAAGTGGTCTGAAGAAGGAGTCTCTATCGCAATACTCTCAGCACCTGTAGCAACTACCGTCACTGTACATGTTGCGGAAACACCGCTGCCATCAGCAGCTGTAGCGGTAATTACTGCCTCGCCGAGAGACAGGGCTGTCACTACACCTTCGGGAGACACCACTGCTACACTTTCATTGGAGCTTGTCCAAACAACTTCCTTATTTGTGACAGTTGCAGGAGATACTGAAGCCGAAAGATTTGAGGTGCCGTTTACCTTCAATGAGACATTGGCGGATGAAAGAACTATCTCAGAAACCAAAGTCTCATCAACAGTCAAGGTAACCTGTGCGCTCTGGCCGGCGCTGTTCGTGGCTGTGATAACAACAGTACCAACACCTACGGCACTAACAACACCATTTTCGTCAACGGTGGCGACGTCTGTATTGTCACTGCTCCAGGTGACTGTCTTATCGGTGGCATCCTCAGGAAGGACGGTAGCAACAAGACTTATGCTCTCACCTACCTTAAAGTGGTCAGAAGAAGGAGTCTCTATCGCAATACTCTCAGCACCCGTAGCAACTACTGTCACAGTACATGTTGCGGAAACACCGCTGCC
>Ga0129317_1000476_pt1 | contig 42351 bp, 32 predicted proteins | sample Cm1ome_FD_94430 | JGI IMG/M metagenome (GOLD analysis project Ga0129317, IMG submission 94430) | Eastern black-and-white colobus group fecal microbial communities from Wisconsin, USA - Cm1105 metagenome | ecosystem: Host-associated > Mammals > Digestive system > Large intestine > Fecal | place... | reverse complement strand
CATTGTCACGAATATACGCCACTACGAGGCTTTGACCCATGCCTTGGAAGCCATCCACCGGGTCCAACAAGGGATAGCAGAAAATCTATCCGGAGATTTTGTTTCACAAGATATCCGCGAATGTATTTTCCATCTAAGCGATATTGCGGGGGAAGTTACGAACGATATGGTACTTGGGAATATTTTCGAACATTTTTGCATCGGCAAGTAAGAGATACTTACAAACGATTAATAAATCTCACATTCTATAGTTAAAGCACTCTGTACGAGTGCTTTTCTTTTTTTCGGTCACTCTCGATATTTATCGTTAGTGACCGTTTTTGCGTCATTTTTCGTACCGCAGACGTACCGCAAGCGAAAATGAAGGAACTCTGAGTGAGCAAGGTAGTACATGAATTTCACGATGATTCATTATGGTTCATGATAATTCCCGACAGGAAGACTTTGCAAGCGACAGTAAACGGAAGTTTCACTTTAAAGAATAAAAGAAAAATGAGTGCAAGTAAAATTCAAATCAAGAAGATTTGCGAGTTCTGCGGAAAAGAATTTATCGCATATCGGACTTCAACACGATTTTGTTCCAAAACGTGCACCGGCAGGAGCTATAAACTACAGATTCGGTTGCAACAAGTTCAAGAAAAAGAAAGCGAGATTCAAGTCAAACCTTTCAATGATGTAAGAGATAAAGTATTTCTGTCTCCGCAAGAAGCTGGAAAGCTAATCGGTATCACAACACGTTCGGTCTATAATCTTATTTATAATGGAACATTGAAAGCCGCACATATGAGTAGCCGAATGACACTCATAAAACGGAGTGATATTGAAATCATGCTTGACAGCAACCCTTATCAAAAACGCCATAAAAAAGAGCAAGCCCCTATCACCGAATTCTATACTACCACCGAAGTGGAAGCTCAATTTGGCGTCTGCGCCTCATGGGTGTTCAAGGTTGGGAAAGAAGAACACATTCCCAAAGTATTCCAACGAGGAAAAACTTTATGGAGTAAAAAGCACTTCGATGCCTATTTTACCAAGAAAGCATCTGACGAAACCATTACAGAATGGCTTTCAGTGGAAGACATTAAATCACAATTCGGTATGACCACCAATGCCGTTTATACCTTCGTCTCCAAATTCTCCATTCCCAAGAAGAAGGTTAAGCGAGAAGTTTTCTATTCCAAGAAGCACGTGGAATGGGCAAAAGGCATCACCCAACCGGAAGAACCGCAATATTACACCGTCAAAGAAGCCATGGAGAAATACAACCTCACTCGTGACCAGTTATATCACTACGTGAAACGACACCATATCCCGAGAGTGCAGGAAGGCAAGTATGTCAAAATCTCCCGAAAGGAACTGGATGCTTTGCTTGCCCCACCTGTTCTGTAATCTGGTTATGGTTATTACTCATTTACAAACAGTTATCTGCGTTTTAACCCTCAAACATCGGAATAACCCGGTTCCTTTGCGACAACAAAATAGTATGAATCATCAACAAATAGAAATTATGTCAAACATTCACACCTGCCCCACCGTATCTTTATTGAGACGCCCCATTACCAACGGACGCATTTCCCTGTATCTGGACTTCTACCCTGCCATCCGTAATCCCGAAACCATGAAGATGACCCGCCGGGAGTATCTTGGCATCTACATCTTCGCCAAACCGAGAAACGAAATGGAGCGTGACTTCAACCGCCAGATGCTGGAGAAAGCGGAAGCCATCCGTTGCCTGCGTGTCACCTCCCTCATCAATGAAAAGTTTGATTTCCTTGACCGTGAGAAACTTCGGGGTGATTTCCTCGCCTACTTCAAAAAGATGTGTAGCAAAAAGTATGAGAAATGGGATGTAGTATATAATCACTTCTACAACTTCGTGAATGGGCATTGCACGTTTGGCGAGATAACCGTTGAACTTTGCAAGAAGTTCCGTGAATATCTTCTGAACGCTCACCAATTACGCCTTACGCATCGCAAGATTACTCAAAATTCAGCAGCCGGATATTATTCTACCTTCCGTGGTTTATTAAAGATTGCCTACCGGGATAAGCTAATCCGTGAGAACGTGAACGACTTCCTTGATAAAATAGAAACCGAAGATGTGAAGAAACAATATCTCACGCAAGAGGAACTGAAACAACTGGCAGCCACTCCTTGCGATATTCCGGTTTTAAAACAGGCATCCTTATTCTCTTGCCTTACAGGATTGCGTATCAGTGATGTGCTCAACCTTCAATGGGAAGATTTACAAATCGCTCCCGATCAAGGTTATTGTATCAGAATACGGACACAGAAAACACAGACCGAAGCCGTATTGCCTATCAGCCATGAAGCTATGGAATTATGCGGTGAACCGGGTACGGGAACTGTTTTCAAAAGATTAAAGCGCAGCATGGTGAACTATCCGCTAAAAAAATGGATAGAACAGGCCGGAATCAACAAGCCAATCAGCTTTCATTGTTTTCGACATACCTATGCTACCCTTCAAATAGCATCCGGTACAGATATTTATACCGTATCGAAGATGCTTACCCACAAGAACGTATCCACTACACAAATCTATGCGGACTTAGTAAGCGAGAAGAAGCGAGAAACGGTCAATAGAATTTCATTGAGGTAGTTATTGATACTCAAAAGAGCCGTTACATAGCTTGTAGAGGGGGTGTCCGTTTTGGACACTCCCCTCTCTACATAGAATTAAATACTTATGAAATAGTTGAATATAAGTATCTATTGCTATAATAGCATTGCAAAATCTACCTAATTTTTTGTATAAGAATATTCTGAGCGAGGGGACAAAATGCCTCTATCTCTACATGAAACATAGCCTACTTGTTTACTGGATATTTCACTCTTCTTTCTTCCACTCCCAATAAATCAAATCTCTATAATACCGTTCAATCCTAAATAAATACTGTTGATTCTTTACATAATTCTTACAACTTGATGCCAACATAAACATATTGACATTTTCATCAGTCAAGGAAGATATTCTGAACTGACGTACAACAACTTCTTTTTCTCCGGTTTTCTTATTAGTTTCTTCTACATTAAACGAACAGATGCACCTATTATACAACATACAATAATTGCAATGCCTAATATCAAATCCTTTTTTATGCGCCCTCATCATACCAAACTCAAAGATATTACATCTTTTTTCGTCAATAAGGACACCCTCGGGAATAGAAACCTCAAAAGCAGAATCCTCACGATGATTATAAGCTACATCTTGACAATTTAGTCCATCTTTTGCTGCATTTGCCCGCAATATTCCATTATCTTCTTTTGATAACCAAAAACGCAGAAGCGAATGTTGAGAGGTAAAATTACGTTCAAAATTATAAAAGCGTATCGGTGGTAGCAACTGATAGGAATATGGATTCTGCGATGTTATATCCATAAAAAGACTTTCGTTCTCAACCAAAGGACGAAGTACATCTTTTTCATCTGTAATCTTTAGTTCGATGATTTCTATTCCCGAATTAAGCTTGTCAGATTCACAGTCATGAGTAACAGATATTTCCAAGAATATAGGTTTACGTTCAGGATGCCTACTGTGCGAAAGCATCAAGTCTGCACGAAAACCCTTGTAAGTTACCTCTTCTTCGCAAGTATCATATAATTCTTTCAGATTAACGTTTCGCAGTATCTTCTTGTTACATTCTAATTCACGGGGATAACGCTTTATTAATTTGCAATCTAACGTTTTTTCACAAGTACGCTCCACGTAATAACTGATAATAAATTCTTTCTGATTATAAAATCTTTCTTTCAGTTTCTTTTTGCCCAATTTATGCAAATAACTTTCCCAGCTACAATGGGCTTCTTTATGGCGAAAATGATGTTGCCGTTTTTCTCCTAGCACGGCACTCATTTCTGCACCACAACCAATACAAGAATAGTACTCGAGACGGTTATCTCGTGTTACTTTATTTATGTTTATAACATTACCTGCTGCATCAAGTGCATTATGAAACTGAACCATAGGCATCTAATCTTTATTTCTTCTTTCTAACATCCCAATCAAAAGAATACACATTACCGTCCATTAACACATCAACGGTCAATATAAGTCCTTTCTTTCGCTTGATATTCATGTAGCCAACTATACTTTCGCCGGGGTGGATAGTTGTCTTTTTTAAATATCCTTCTTCTTTTATAGCTCTATCATCTTCCAAAGTTCTGCCTAATGTGGCTATTTGGTTAGATGTTGCCATATTTGCTTGATATGTGGCACTGGCATCATAGTGATGTGTGACTGTGGTATAGGCATATCCATTAGGTGAGTAAGAAGTGGAATAAGAGGTGGAATGCCCAGCTGTTCCAGCATTTAGTCCAGCAGCAACTCCATAAAGTGCCATTGTCCATGCTTGACTTCTCTTTATCTTCTTCTGAAAAGTTTCATTAGTATATACTTGGAGTTGTAAGCTATCACCTCTTTTGGTAATTAATCGAGCGGCAACTTCTTCTGGATTAAAAGTGACAGAAGTATAGCCTTGATTATGAATAAAAATATTTATCTGATAATATTTCCCGTAGTCGTCGTTTGATTCATAACTAGTCAGTCCAACTACAAAATCATCGATCTCCCTATACACCCATTGCTTACCGTCATTATATTCTGTCACAACCGTTGAGTCCGCTACCGACTGTATGAAAGTCTGTGCTTTGCAAACGATACCTACAAATATCAAGAATATGATACACCCTATTTTTCTCATGTTATTATACGTCTTTTATTATAGAAAAGGCGTGCAACCATTCTTCACTCGTTTTCCATCTTAGGTTACCGCCAAGTGACCTTCACACGAAACAAGCGCCGAATGGTCCACGCCTTATGAGCGTGAACCTCCAGTCTGCTTGTCCTCACGTGTTGAATGATTGGCGGTATTCAAGATGAAAGAGAACAAGAGCCGAAAAGCTCAATATTTATATGTCAAGTTAAGAATGGAACGCTTCTTCCGTGATTAATAATCTGTTTGTCTCAAATCTTCGGGCGAAGCCGCATGGGCTTCCGCAAAGCGTTCGTTTCTTCATTTATTTCATCGGCAAAAATATTTAGGTTATTAATAATCATTATTTTGGTACAAAGGTAGTAAAAAAACATTGTATTCTTGTATTCCATGATAATATACCAATAAAAGGATATATCTTTATTCTGATATTACTTATTCTAACATACCGATGCAACCCTTTAAATAGCATCCGGTACAGATATCACATATGTATCGAAGATGCTTACCTACAAGAACGTATCTACTACACAATTCTATGCGGACTTGGTAAGCGAGAAGAAACGAGAAACGGTCAATAGAATTTCATTAAGATAGTTGTTAATACTCAAAAGAGCCGTTATATAGCTTGTATAGGGGGTGTCCGTTTTGGACACTCCCCTCCCCTCATAGAATTAAACACTTCTGAACCAACTAAATACAAGTATCTGTGACTATTAATATATAGGTATTGCGAAAACTGCCTAAATCCTTACCTTAGCATATTCAGAACGGGGGAGCCAAAACGGTAACCCCCTATAAATATATCCTATTTATATATCCGCCACACTTGGGATTTCGCACTTATAAATCAATTCAGAGTATGATTGACAGTCTGATTTTTCGCTGAAAGATGAAATCGAGTTAAATTCAAGCAGTTATATAATCATATATCTCCATTTATAAGATACACTCATCTAATTTTGAACGTAGAAATTCAAAGAATAACAAGATGAGTATATCTAAAATCATTGTCCAAAGTAGCTATGCAATACTGACTATCTGTACCGGTTGTATAAGCTACATCTATATTACGAAAGGTATCGGAGGTGATACCTTTATCGGGGTCTGTTCATTCGCCATTACGTGCGTGTTTTCAATCATGGTGTACCAACTCGGATTATGGTTCGTCCATGAAGCATTGCCGGAACTGGGGAAAATATCCTTTTCATTATCCCTATTCTCTTTGGAGGAAGAAGAATTCCCTGTTACCCTATCTTCCAATGACATCTGCAAGGAAGTTCCGCCAATTATTGAATCTGAGCACGAACAGTTGATGAACGCAATGCGAATATATGCACGAGAACAAATCTGCCCTCTTCTTCCGGAAACACAAGTACCTACTCTAATGCAAATCCTTGAAGATTATGCCAAAGGAGAAATGCCGGGAACACCATTGGAATATCCTTTGGATGAAAGGAACAATCTAACCATCACCGATGTATTTCACTTAGGTTGGAACATGTGGTTTGTCTATCGAACGATGAACAGGCATACCACTTGTAGGTTCCTAAAGAAAGCGTTCCCTACCATTTTAGAGAACACAAACGTAAATACCATTTATGCAAAGATGACCAAAGATTGGGGTTTGTTCAGCATCCAACTCTTTGACAAGAGGAAAAGTCCCATGGAAAATCTTATGAGTTAGGGTTACCCATTAATTATACAAGGTTATCTGATTTAATAACCAATCCATTCTATTGAAAGCAAGTTCTTTTGCATCACAAATCCATAAACATAAAAACGCATGAAAGAAAATTTATCATTTGAAGAAATGCCCCAAGCCATCTTGGAACTGTTACAAAAAGTGGAAAGTATTCAGACCGACGTCGGCGAATTGAAAGAACGTTGCTCCCAAAAGCCGGACGAACCTATGATAGGAATTGATGAAGCCTGCAAAATTCTTCATCGGGCAAAATCAACCGTGTATGCCCTCACGCAAGCACATAAGATACCGTTCTACCAACCAGGAAAGATGCTCCAGTTCAAACGCTCGGAACTGATGGCGTGGATGGAAAGCGCACGGCAGGAGACCAATGAGCAGACACGGGACAAGATTATCAATGATATGCAGCAGGGCATTCGCCATAAGCCGAAATCTAATTGGGGAATGAAATGATGACATATATTGAATTACTTAACCGATTTTGGTATGCCAATAAAGCAGAACGTTTCAGCATAGGAGAACGTGAGTTGTATTATTATCTGTTGAATGAATGTAATAAGAACTATTGGCGTATGCCTGTTTCTTGTCCGACTTCCGTAATATGTACCGTCACCGGACTGAACAAGCAAACTTTGATGCGTGCCCGTGATAGTTTGAAAAAACGAGGGTTTATCGACTACACGGAAGGTATTCAGAACTCCAAAGCTCCTACTTATATCATAATAATGGATAAGGCTGAATTTGTGACCGCTAATGAGACCAGTTGTGTTACCGCTACAAAGACCGCTTCCGCTACCAGTAATAAAGATAAAGACAACATTATTACCGATAAAGGCAGACTGAATGATTTTTTGAGTCTTGATGAGTTGGAAAGGAAGCTAATGGAAGATACCGTTTGGCAAAATCACATGCTATCCCATCTTTCAAAGAGCGGAACTACAATAGATGCTTCTATGTTACAGAAGTTCCTTCAAGATTTTTTCAGTTACCTGCGCATCTGCGGATATGACGAAAGGGAAGAAAAAGAGTGCCGAAGCCATTTTTTCAACAAGCTGACCAAAGAATATTTAAACTCTCAAAAGTATAAAAAATATGACAACAAACAGTCCGACAACGATAAACGTAGAGGAATTGAAGTCAAGGATATTGCGCCGCAGGACTATTATACCTCGTTTTAGATTACCAATGGATAAGCAACAAGCCAAAGATGCGCTTATGGCGGCAATCATGGCGGAAGTGGAGTTCCGACACCGCACGTTTATCCCTAATGACAAACTTACCGCCCAAATTGAAAAAATGGCGGAATGGCTGACCAAAGAACGCCGCAAATTCGGCATCTTGCTCTGTGGGAAATGTGGAAACGGCAAAAGTACTATGGTAAAAGCATTGCAACAACTACTGAATATCTTGGGCATACAGAATGAATATACCAATCGTTATTATGGGATACAGATCATCAGTGCCAAAGAAATCAATGCGCTTGTATCAAAAGATTACGCCAACCTTGCAAGACTGACAAGAACCGACATGCTGGCCATTGATGATTTAGGTACAGAGCCTTTAGAAGTCTTGAACTATGGCAATGTCATGAGTCCAATCATTGACTTGCTCACCTTGCGATATGAGGAACAGTTATTTACCATTATCACAACCAATCTGACACCGGACATGATTCACAAAGTATATGGGGAGAGAATAGCCGACCGTCTGTGTGAAATGACGGAGATTATAGTTTTTGACAATGATTCTTACAGAAGGAATAACACGATTTGAATAGATAAGACATGGCAAAACAAGTATTTGACATCAGCACAAACAAAGGCGCATTTTCCGCAGCCATGAGTGACGAGCATCAACGCAACTGGAATGATGAGCGTTGGCAATTTCAGTTGGGCAAACCCGGTAATAACTATGACCGGAGCCGTGAGCATCTGAACTTCGAGATTGCCAAAGGCAACAGGGTGCAAGCCATCGACCGGAGCAAAAATATTCCGCAAAAGTTTTTGGAACGGTGTGTCGACTTGGGCATCAGGAATCCCTATTACAAGACCGACCCTAAAACCGGAAAAGAGATTCCGACCAACCGTATCACTACGGCAAAAATAATCTTTCAAGGCTCACGTGAACGGATGCATGAACTGGCCTTCGGAGAGCAGAAAGTGGATCTGGAGCATGGTGCCGACAACTCCCACATCACCCGATGCAAAGAGATTGAGGAATGGGCGAAGGACATCTACCGCTTCGCTTCCAACCAATGGGGAGAGGATAACATCTTAGGCTTCTACGTCCACCTTGACGAACTCAATCCGCACATTCATTGCACCGTGCTTCCGGTTGCCACAATCCGCAAGAAACCGAACGTGTCTTTCAACCGTGCCTTTTGGAATTTGCGCAACAAATCGGAGGTACTGAATCGGTTGCATGACGAGTTGGCAGAGGTCAATCGGAGGTGGGGATTGGAACGTGGGGATAAGATAGCCGAGACGGGTGCCAGGCATCGGACTACGGAGGAATATCGCCGACATTTGACGGCTCAATGCAGTTCGTTGGAAACGCAAATTGAGAACAAGAAGCAAGCCTTGTCACAACTCCGGAAAGAGGTTTCTTTAGCCGAGAAAAGGGTGAAAGGATTGACGACTATGGTTGCGAATTTGGAAAGTCGAAAGGATAATTTGGAGGATGAAATCGCACGGGTGGAAGATGAGTTGAGGACAGGAAAAGGTAACTCGGAAGAACTTCAAAAGCGTATTGCTACACTTGATTATGAACTTCAAAAAGTCCTTGAAAATCTATCCGACAAGCGAGGAAAATTAGAAGTGGCAGACCGCCGGTTGGCCGAACTGAAATGGCAAGAGGAAGACAGCAAACGCAATGTGGAACACAACCGCCGGGAGTTGCGCCAAGCCACGTATGATTTGGAGCGTCAGGTGCAATATCGGTTGTACGATGCGTTGGTTTCCGACCTCATTGCCGACTTCACGAAGCAGTTCTCCACTATGGATTATTCCGTACAAAAACTGTTCGATGATTCGCTCATTAGGGATATGGCAGAGCATGGGCAGGATATATTCAAATGTGCAATGTATCTGTATGCCGGATATGTCGATTATGCCACTACTTTTGCCGAGTCTCACGGTAGTGGAGGTGGCAGTAACGACTTGCCGTGGAAGCGTGATGAGGACGAGGATGACCGTGCTTGGGCAAGGCGTTGTCTGCGTCAGGCGCACAGGATGATGCGACCGGGTAGAAAACGTATCAAGCGTTAAGCTGATTTTGTACTCAGCTTGCTGGATTCAGGGCACGTTCAAAAGTGCTAAGCCTAATATAGCAGTTAACTTGCATTAACAGCATTAAGGGAAAGGAGAAGGTCAGCAAGCTGAGGGGGACTATTCCCTACTTTCCTTGTATAGGGTATTAGATTGATGTTAGAAGCCTGTTCTAATGATGCTTTTTTCAATGAGGAACGGTACATACACAATGTTTCTGTGTATATGTTAGTGACACTCGTATATCTGTATAGTATTCTTTTCGGTGAGTGACTTGCTCTGATAGGGAGTGTGCCACTCATCTTTGTGTATAGCAGCAATACAGATTGTTTGAAATATTCGTTGAAAATATCTGGATAAAATTCTATTAAATCTTAAGCTCTATTTCTTTTTGAACATACGACAAGTTTGTGCATAATCAGGATTAAGGCGTTTTGAAATATCAGGTCGTTGCAATCCACAATTAGCAAGTCCGTTTTTATTAGCCCAACTAAGATTATACTCACAATTAAAACAAGATTTTTCTGTTGTTTCGTTTGCAGTTTGGTTAGGAAAGACAAGTCGAGAAGAAGTCTGTTGTTTTGTGGGAAAATCTGTTGTCATCACTACATTTTTCTTTCTCTCCAACCATTTTTCTCTTTCTTGTTGTCGTCGCAGATTTTCTTCTTCCCGTCTTTGTATTTCTTGCTCACGGAGTTCCGTTTTACAAAGCCTGTATCTCTGCCCATTATTCTCAATAGATATTGGAACTTTTGATGTCACAGCTTGCTTTACCGCACAACACGAATCATTTAAATCACATTGCCAGCAATCTATTTCAGAAACAACTTTGACTTTTTTCCCTCTATTACGATACCTATCTTCTATCCCATGAAAATATACCTCATTATTAATCCATCTTCTATCTTTATTTGACGACAGAAGAAATTCCTCCAAAGTTTCTAAAGTCTGATTGGAAAGGTCTATTTCAAGACAAGTTAGATTGCGATAATCTATGTCTTGCTTATGTTGCACTTTATAATTGAATATAAACTCAATCAAGTATTGTTGATTATCATAGGTTGTAGCAATTACATCGGGTTGTTTATCTTCACGCTCAAATCGGCTATCAATCTTTACATCAATAAATTCAATATTATCCTCCTTATAAATGCCATAGTAAGACGGAACATGAATCCGTTTCTTCGTTTGTATAATCTGTTCTGCCAATTTATATAATATCACCATATAGCATATTTCAAGGCGAGCCCCACGAGTCTCACTATGATGAGCAAAGCCATGTTCTCTTTTCTCACCATGTCTGGCAAGTAATTTTTCATGGCAATACGGACAGACACATTCGCACTGCAAACCTCTTGGTACACTATCTACATGTACCATTTTGCCTTCGGCATTTTCAGCCCCCAAAAAGACATAACCATTATTCATGTTTTATCATTTTTTCAACATACTCATTTATACAACAGCCCCAATACTTCTTCTGAAATCTCCACATCAGAAATCCTTATCGCATTATCTTCTTCTGCATTATAACCCAGATAGTTCACACTACCATACCATATCAAGGATTTATCAATAACAGTAACATGTAAAGACAGATTCTTTTTAACCATAATTTGAGTTCCAATCCTTTTAAACCACTCATCCTTTTCCGAATAAGATTTCACAAACACAATAACTTGGACACCTCGCAAGATAAGTTCTTGAAGTACATCAAGCATGGGAGTTCGTTTGGTAAGCCATAACTTGGTAGAGGATATTACCACAGATTTATGTGCATGTGATAAATCTGCAAGATACGGTTTAAGGAAATTCTTTCCATTGAAGATGATGTCTTGAGCATCAGAGAAAAGAGTGCTTGGATTAGTAGAATTCAACTTATAACCTACCGCTGCATATCCTTTCAATCTCCGTTTATACATGGTATCACATAGAGGAAGATGAATGTCTATGTAATCATAAATCCGAACATCTTTCTTACCCGGATATTCACGATGCAAACGACCTGCATATTGTGCTACGATACCTTTCCACGAAACAGGCAAAGCAAGAAATAAGGTATCGAGTCGAGGATAATCGAAACCTTCGCCTACATATTTTCCTGTGGCAACGATAACAAGAGATTCAGTTGGAGGGATAGCCTGTAAACGAGTCATCTTCATCCGTTTTTCCTTAATCGATTCCGAGCCGACAAGTGTAATCACATTTTTACATTTTGAAGCAAGCATGATTGCCAATGTTTCTACATGGGAAGTAAGGTTTGTCAGGACAATGGGGGAACGTCCGGCTTCCAATGCCGTGCATATATCATTTATGATAAGCGTATTCCGATAGGTATCATTGCTCATTCCTTGTACGGTTTGAGCATACGTTTTCCGTTCATCCGTCAGTTCCCGATAACTTGTAAAGCGAGGAATAAGCAAGCGCTCGAAAGTTTGCGAAGCCATCTGCATTTTCGCATCGGCCGAGTAGCGAATAGGGCCGCATTGCATGAAGATGATAGGTTGATGTCCGTCCTTGCGAATGAGTGTTGCCGTCAGTCCATAGACATAACGGGCATTTGAGTATTTCAATATCCGCTCGAAATTCACCGCCGAGACATGATGACACTCGTCCACTATTACCATACCGTAGTCTCGGATAAAGGATTTTACATCATTTTCTTCAAAACAAGATTGCATCAGGGCAATATCTACCATGCCGTGCAGATTGTTTCCTTTGGAGTCCAATGTGCCGAAAGGTGAGAATGTTTTCTTTCGCCCACGTTTATGAGAAGTATCTTCTACTGTATAGTCTATTTCCAAGAATTCTTCCAATCGGGATTTCCACTGGTCGAGCAAAGCTTTGGTATGCACAAGAATCAGCGTATTCACCTTGCGCTCCGCTATCAATCCGATAGCCGTGACGGTTTTACCAAATGCAGTAGTCCCATGTAATACACCATTGTTATGAGAAGTCAGACTTTGAACAGCCATTGTTTGTTCTGCACGCAATTCTCCTTTGAATTGAACGGAGATTGTTGTACCTTGTTCCGTCCGGTCGTCTATACAATAAGCCACATGGTATTCATCCAATAACTTTGTAACGACATCTTCACACCCACGAGGCAAGGCAATGTATTTATCCGATAGTTCCGCACATGAAATCACACGAGGAATATTGTATGTAGATAACCTCATGCCCAACTTTGCATAGAATTCCGGATTTTTAAAGGAAGCAATACGTTTCAAATGATTTATCGCCTTTGCGGACAGTCCGTCTAGAGGAATATAGAGCATATTGGACTCAATGATAAGTATTTCCTTCGGAAAATCATCTTTTTCAATCTTCTGTGTCGACGGTGTTTCCCATGGTTGGGATTCGCTTGTAGTAGATAACTCTCCAAGTTCCGATTCTATTCCATGTTTCAATAGAATCCTATCAACCAATGCTTCTGATACTTTTCGCACACTCAACAGATACTCCCATTGGTCTTCATAAGGTATAAAGTTCTCGTCCACGAATACGCTATTCCCCTCTTTTCGAGCTTTGCCTTGCAGGGGCAATGCAACCAAGTTTCCCAAACCACCTTCTGGCAACCTGTCTTGATTGGGAAAGAAACGGTCGTAAGACTTAAAGGTCATACGACCATTTCTATCCATCGCTTCCGTCAATATGATATTGCCTAATTTCCTTGCCTTACCCGCTTCCAAAGGCGTTTCAAAGAATATCCATACATGCGCACCGTTTCCCGAACGTGAGCGTTCTATGTTGTACGGAATTTTCCACTCCTTACAAACATCTATATAGGATAACACATCATTCTGATAACCATGTTCGCAAGATTTATCATCAAAGTCGGCACAAAGAAAGTTGCATTTGTTATCTTGAAGAATAGCATATACTCCGATTACATCACAAACGTTAATATCCTTGCCTTCAAGATGTTTATAGATATCTTCATAATCCAATTCTTTAAATTGGCGATTCGGGCATTCCGAGCATTTATATTTCCGTTTATCACATAATTGCCTATTCCATTCATTTAAGCATACTGGCTGATAACCGGATTTTCCGCTTGACCTGCTATACCATCTTCTTGCGAATACATCTTCCCGACCATGAAATAATCCTCTGAATAACGCCACCTTTTCTTCCAAAGATAGACGAGGTATCACAATACTCTCTTGTGACTTATCATCGTCTATATGTAATAACCTCTTTAGATGTTTGATTTCATCCTTTAAAGCACTATTTTCCTCTTGAAGCCGTATGTTCAGTGTAAGGAGTTCTTGATATGTCAAGGGGCTTTTCATAGGCTATCAGAAAGACTATTATGGTAAAAAATAACTTGTTATAGCATAAAGCGGAACATTCGTCATCCAGTCCTGCTCCCGGTAATCCGACATAGAGAAACGCAAGCCATGTATCTCCGGACGGGAAGCTACAAAAGTTGAAAGCGATTTGGCACGAAGATTCTCTTCTGCTTTCGCTTCTATCGGGACAATTTCATTACCGTGTTGAATCAAGAAGTCAATCTCCAACTTGGCATCGTTACTATAATAGAAGACAGAAGTATCGTGTGTGGCTACTAATTGGATCATCACATAGTTCTCCGTAAAAGCTCCTTTGGATTCTTCCATACCGTTTTCCGCTATCAATAACCTTTCAGGAGGTGTTTCGCTCATGGCCCCCAACAGGCCACAATCCAGAAGAAAAAGTTTGAAACTGGAAATATCTACATAGAACTTCAAAGGCATCTTGGCTTCGTTTACCCGTTCTACCTTATAAACCAAACCGGCATCCATCAACCATTGAATAGCTACCTCAAAATCTTTCGCCCTTCCTCCCGGTTTCGCCACACCGTAGATGAACTTCTTATTCTCTTTCACCAATTGCGAGGGCATGGATTGCCACACCATATTGATACGGTTGGATTCCGAAGTAGGCACGTGTTTTGATATATCTTTTTGGTAAGTATAAAGAATATTTTTCTGAATCTCTCTTACTTTGACTGCGTCATTGGTTTCGATAAACTTACCGACTGCTTCTGGCATACCACCTACAAAATAATACTCACGCAATGCCTTGATATACTCACTCTTAAGGAGTTTTATTGTCACCCAGTCTTTGGAATGTAAAATATCAACCAGTTGCCTATTCCCTTTTGCCAGTAAAAACTCATCGAACGTCATGGGATAGATGTGTAGAATATCGACCTTTCCGACAGGAAACGATTCTCCTCGGTGCATAGTTATTCCCAATAACGACCCGGCAACCGCCACATGATATTGAGGTGCATTCTCACAAAAATATTTCAGTACCGACAATCCCCGTGGTGATTCTTGGATTTCATCAAGAATAATCAGCGTTTTTCCGACTTCTATGCTTTGTCCTGCAATAGCACCAAGTGCAAGGATGATGCGTTGCATATTATAATCCTGTACGAACAGGTTTTTAGCCAACACATTATCCTCGCAGTTTACATAAACCACGTTGTCAAATTCTTCTTCTCCGAATTTTTGGAGGATATAGGTCTTGCCAACCTGACGTGCGCCTGCCAAGATAAGAGGCTTTCTTCCTTCTTTATTCTTCCATTTTTTAAGTTGCTCTATGATGTTTCTATACATGGCAATCATTGGTTTAATTAGACTTCAAGTGCAAATATACATTTTTCCGACCGAATATACACAACTATACATCATTTTTTCGACCGAATAAAAACCAGATAAATACATAAATCAGACCGAACATCAAAAAACAATCACTTTTATACTCGTTTCTGCCATTTTTTACTTACTTTTGTAGTCAGAGTTCCGGCAAAAGAACACAAGAAAAAAAGCGCGGTACGAGAATTAGGGTTATTCTATTGATAAATAACAGGTTGAACTTCCCTTAACTTTCTCTCCCATTTGTCAAATGGCTACTCGTACCTATTAAAACAGAAAGTGCTGATTACTACGAATGTGAAGATAATGCATCGGCAAGTAACGGCTTGTAAACAGCCATAACCAACCATAACCATTTAGAATAAAGTCGCTGTATATCAGCGATTTTTGTTTTTATGTGCTTTCCAGACCGTATTTGGAAGTAACGGTTTTTATCCATATTTTTCATACGTATTTCTACCGTGACAGAAATTCACGGTTTGCTCAAATATCACAGTGACGCATTAGTTGACGTGTGTTGACAATGGTTTACATGTGTGGACAAAAAGGGAAATTAAAATTCATGTAAAATGGCAGAAAATAGGACGAAAATATGGAAGTAAAAAGAATTTGTCAATGGTGCGGAAAACCGTTCATCGCACAAAAAACAACTACCTGTTATTGCAGCCCGCAATGCTCGAAACGAGGTTACAAACACCGCATGATGGAACGGAAGATGGAGCTGCGCCATATGCAGGAGATGCAGGAATTGCGCTCGTCGCTGGAAAAGCAGGAATACTTCACCTTTTCGCAGGCAGCACGTCTGATGGGTGTAAGCCGCCAGTACATCTACAAACTGGTAAAGGAAGAGAAACTCCGTGCATCCCGGCTCAGCGGAAAGATGTCGTTGATACGGAAAGCCGACATCGAACTCATGCTTAAAAGCAAACCTTATGAACGGCTGGTAGCAAAAAACGACTTTGACATTACCGAGTATTACACCGCCGAAGAGATTGCACAGAAATATAAGGTCAATGCCAAATGGGTATGGACTTATACACGACAGCACAAGGTTCCGAAAGTGAGAATCCGCCAGTTCAACTATTACAGCAAGAAACATATTGATGCTGCCTTTGCTAAATATGAGGTGGACTCCGACCTGACGGAATGGTACACGCCCGAAGATATTCAGGAGAAATACGGCATGACACGTGTCGCCATCCGTTCACACGTCTACCGTAACAACATACCTTCGAAAAAAGAACACGGGCAGATATTCTACTCCAAACTCCACTTCGATCTCTCGAAAAACTCTGCGGAAGAGAGCAAGGCCGAATACTACACCGTCAAGGAGGCAATGGAAAAATTCAACCTCTCCCGTGACTCAGTTTATAATATCCTGCAATTCCATCAGATTCCCCGAGAGAAGAACGGGCGCTTCGTCCGCTTCCTGAAAGTGGACTTTGACCGGGTTATGGGTGTCCGTAAGTGACCTGATTATAGGCTACCGTAAATTATTCCAAAATTAATCTTCACTGAAGGTGGTCTGCATGGTTACATTACAGTGATTTGCCAGCGAATTAATAACAACCATAAAAAATATAACATTATGAACGATTGTAAAACCGTAACATTAAGAACACGTCCTTTGAAAAACAGGATGCTGTCGTTTTATCTGGATTATTATCCTGGGTATAGAGACAAGGAAACTATGAAAGTTATCCGTCATGAATCGCTTGGCATTTATATATATGCCAATCCGAAGAACAAGCGGGAACAGGACTTCAACGAGGTAATGGCCGAGAAGGCTGAAGCCATCCGTTGCCGCAGGTTCGAGTCGGTAGTGAATGAACGGTATGATTTCTTCGACAAGTACAAACTCAAGGCTGATTTCCTGGAGTATTTCCGTAATCAGCTCCGTAAACATGACCCAAAGTGGGAATTTGTCTATCTCCATTTCAGCAACTTCGTACATGGGAAATGTACTTTTGAGGAGCTCGACATTGATCTCTGCAACAAGTTCCGTGAGTACCTGTTGACGGCAAAGAAACTCAAGCGTAACGGACACATCACACGAAACTCCGCATCGGGATATTGGTCTACATTCAGGGGACTTCTGAAAATCCTCTACCGTAACGGACTGATCCGCAACAACGTCAACGACTTCCTCGAAAAAATCGAGACCGAGGACGTAGTCAAAGATTATCTTTCAGTGGAAGAGCTCTACAAGCTGGCCGAGACACCCTGTAAGAAGCCCGTGCTCAAGACGGCATCGCTCTTCTCGTGCATGACCAGCCTGCGCATCAGCAACATCCTCGCCCTTTGCTGGGAGGACATCGTGGACTATTCGGCCGGTGGCAAGTGCGTACACATCATCACCAAGAAGAACCGCTCCGAGGACATCATCCCCATCAGCGAGGAAGCTCTGGACCTTATCGGCTACAGCCCCGACAAGCGGGGAATGGTATTCAAGGGGTTACAGCGTTGTTGGACCCAGACTTACATGAAAGGGTGGATCCGTTCGGCTGGAATCACCAAGAAGATCACATTCCACTCCTATCGTAGAACATTCGCTACGCTGCAAGCGGCTGCCGGAACGAACATCCGCACCATACAAAGCATGATGGCTCACAAGAGTATAACCACAACCCAAAGGTACATGAAAGTAGTGGACAGCAACAAGCGTGAAGCCAGCAAGAAAATCACCCTGATGCGGAAAGACTGACAGGCATTTTGACCACCTGTTTTAGCGGATATAGTTTGATTTTGAGCGAAAAATCGGACTATATCCGTAATTTTTGTGTAAAATCGGACGATTATAACTCATTATTTATCAGTATCTGGAATAACGCACATAACTTTGACGTACAGTAATTCCAAATAGTGATAGAAGATGACAAATACAGAACAAATCCGAACTAAGAAAATAAGTTTTATCCTTGCGCTATCCGTTATCATTTTTGCGGCCATAGCCACTTATTTTACCCTTTGCCATGACATCAACATCATGCGCATAACAACTCCTGTAATTCTCGGACTGGCGATGTCCATCATATTGTGTGGAGTCCTGCAGAAATTTTTCTATAATTGGCTGACGAAAAATCCTATCCACTTCTCTTTTGGTGAACAATCCTCTCCTGTTATAGAATCAGAGAGCACCACAGAGCCTGTTTGTATTGCTGAAACACCGCCTACCGAACAACCTGCGGATTCTTCTGAACAGGAATATGCTCCATCCCCACAGTCAAATCAAGAGCCTGCCGTACCTGATTGTTCCAATGAATCTCATTTGGAAAAGTATGATTCCATTCTGGAAGAACTCAAAGAGAAAGAACTGAAAAGGCAAGTAAAAGTTATGGATGCGATTCGGGAATATGTAACCATCAAGACTGCCCCCTATCTCTCCAAAGAGGCTATAGCGACTCTCATTTCCAACATTGAGTACATGGCTTGTGATCAGCCGGAGCTCTACAAACCGATTCGTTCCAATATTGACAATCCGTTACGGTCACCGGGACTTCGTCATCTGGCGTGGAATGTAGGTGAACGATTGAGAGTACCGTTGGCGAAAAGAGCCGTCTTTATCAAAGAATCATTTCCATACGAACTTGAAAACGCGAGTATTGAATATCTCAGGCTTAATTTGCGGGATCAGGTAGCAAGTCAGATTCCAATTGATGTACCTGAAAAGGGAGACTATCGCTTCCATTTGGAAACAGATAACGATGAGTCGTAATAAAAAACGTATGCAGATGAAATAATTAATCCAGTCTGTATTGTTCTGCAAAACTTCATTGGGTTGGTTCGCAGCATGTTAAACGATTAAAAAGTTATAATATGAAAACAGACCAACTTACATTCAATGACTTGCCGGCAGTAGTCGGCGAACTTTGCGACCGTATTGCAAGCATGGAGAATCTGCTGACGGAAAAACTGTCCAAGCAGCATGAAGCCAAAGAAAACACGCACGTCCCCATGACCGTGCAGGAAGCTTGCGCCTATCTCAAAATGCCGTTATCGACCTTTTATTACAAGGTCAAAAAAGATGATATTCCAGTCATCAAGCAAGGGAAACATCTATACATTTACCGGGATGAACTGGACAAATGGCTGGAATCCTCCCGAAAGAATCCGGCTCCGCAAACTTTTGAGGAAGAGAACGAAGCCATGCTCGCTTCCCATCGCCGTAAACCTAACCTTAAAAACTGGTAATGATGGAGAAGACGGACGAAACGATACCTTCACGTGAGGAACTGGCAGTTTTTATAGAGGAAGCAGCCGTGAGCGTCACGAATAACTATGAAGAGGCGCCGGCAGTGTTGATGGTGGATGATGCTGTTATAGGCACATTGGGGAATTTCAGCGCTTCCATCGGGAAAGCCAAAAGCAAGAAGACTTTCAACGTTTCGGCCATTGCCGCATCAGCATTGAGTGGCCGCACTGTTCTTCGTTACCGTTCCATGTTTCCCGAGAATAAGAGGAAGATTCTGTATATCGACACGGAACAGGGACGCCATCATTGTCAACAGGTACTGAAGCGCATCCTGCGTTTGGCGGAAATGCCGGATGACAAGGTGCCGGAAAATCTGATTATGTTGTCTCTGCGCAAGTTCGCACCAAGAGTGCGTCTGTTGATAGTCGAAGAAGCTATCGGCACCACACCTGATTTGGGTCTGGTCATTATAGATGGCATTCGTGATTTCCTTTACGACATCAATTCATCCAGTGAATCTACCGAAGTTATCTCGAAATTCATGCAGTGGACGGACGACAAACAAATCCATATCCATACTGTCCTGCATCAGAACAAGAATGATGAACATGCGCGTGGTCACATCGGCACGGAACTCAACAACAAGGCGGAAACCATCCTGCAGGTAGAAGTGGACAAAGAGGACAAAGCCATAAGTGTGGTCGAAGCCGTGCACATCCGGGACCAGGACTTTGAACCTTTCGCTTTCCGCATAAACGAAGATGTCCTGCCAGAACTGGTAGAACCATATCTGTCCAAAGAGAAGAAGAGCGGGCGACCAACCAAAGAACCGTTCGATCCGGAGAGGGAGATTCCGGAGCCTGTACATCGTGCTGCAGTGGATGCCGCTTTTGCCAATGGCAATATCGGCAGTTATGATGATTACCTGGAACGTCTGAAGGAAGCTTACGGATTGCACAATGTAAAGCTCGGTTACAACAAAGCTGTCAAAGTAGCCACCTTTCTTGGTAACAAGCAGATGGTCATAAAGGAGGGAAAAAATTATATTCTTAATCCTGAATGCCGCAATTAATAAGGTGTGTAATAATTGATAAAATGCAAGGCATTGAGGATGAGGACGACAGGAGTTTACTTTGGTAAATGACTGAGTCCGAATTCCGAAAATAACGCCGCAGTTTACAATTAGGACCACCTTCGAACTTTACTTTATTGCAGGGGCGTATATATTAGAATAAAGCAAAGTCGGCAGGAAATCATCATGTGAGATACTCATTTTCTCCCCTCTTTTAGTGGATAATATTATCCTGCATTTCCTTGTCCAAGTGCCAATTCATTATACGCATCCGATATGGCTTGCGGGGAAGCATAAACAGGTAACTGTTTCGAGATATGCCAAGGTATAACCTCACTGCGTTACGGTTGTACATTGGCGCTCTTGACTGCTCAGTTCCTTCGCCAGTACGGTACTCGCAAGCTCGCACCTTTTCAACCATTATAACAACGATTCAAATGAAAGAAGATATTGTCAATACATCAACTTCCCCGAAAGAAACAAGAAGCGTCTTTGTCGGGGCAAGAGTCACTCCCAGCCAGAGAGACCATATAAAATCACTGGCCGAACAATGCGGCATGACCGTAAGCGACTACATATTGTCATGTGCGTATAACTTCAAGCCCAAAGCGAGGCTTACTAAAGAAGAGGCGGCACTGCTACAGAATCTGGACAATTGTCGGTCTGATCTTGTAAAATATACCTCCGCACTTCACGGAATGTCCACAAAGCAGCGGATGGTAATGCTCAATCAGATTCCGTTCATGATCGGCTGGCTCGGAGAACTTTCCAATGTTGCCGAAGGCGTCTGTCAATTCCTGGAAGCCGTAAAGGAGAAAAACAAAATTCCGTCCAACCCTCAATCCGAAGAAAAATGATTGCAAAAGCCAAAGCCATATCTTACGGTATCAATGACCTTCGTTATATTACCGGCGAATCAAAACACAAGAAGCATCCGGAAAAAATATATCGGGTATTGGACAATCTGTTGCCCCCGGAACTGGACGCTATGGGAATATGGAACTCCATGCAGTTGACTCTTTCCCAGCATCGGCCGATAAAGAATTCCATAATCAGAATAGAGTTGAGTCCATCGCCTGAGCATACCAGTTTCTATGACATTGAGGACTGGCAAAAGCTCTGGCACGAATTCGTCGAAGAGTTCGACAAACAAACGATTACCGGCAAGGACGGGAAAGTCCGTTCCAGCCCAACCAATCTGGCAAACAGCAAATACACGGTTTACCTGCACATGGAATCCAAAGGGAAAGTTCCCCATCTCCATGCCGCAATTTGCCGCTTTGATGAAAACGGGAACATCAACAATGACCATAACATTCATCTTCGGGCACAACGTGCAGCCGAGCGAGTTGCAGTGAAACGTGGCTGGAAGACTGCGGAAGAAATCCGAAGTCGCAACATTCCGGAGGTAAGCAGAGAGTGCATGGAGGTATTGAGAACCATGCCATCGTGGTCATGGGAAGAATACAAGAAGGCACTTGCCCGGAGGGGCTATTCCGTATATGAACGGAAAGATAAGAAAGATATTCTCCGTGGATATGCAATCCTCAAAGGAAATACCAAATACAAGGCCTCCGAACTGGGAGTAGCACGTAACCTGATGATTTCGAAGCTTCCCCGAACCTGGCAAAAGCTCCACTACCGGGAGAGGCTTGCCGCTCAGGTCAATACTTATCAGAGCTATCGGCCGGAACCTGTTCAAAGACCGGCAGCCGATATGGATTATACCCACTATCGTTCCGGATCGGTGTCCTACACGCTTTCTTCCCATGGCGGAACGGAACAGCGTTTCTATATTCCGGAGCGGGTACTTGACTATTTCAACGAAGAATTCGACTACCGGGAGGTTGCCAACAGCAGTGATCTGACCGACATAGCCGTAGCTATCTTTGTCGGGATGCTTGACACGCCTGTCGTCTCTACCGGAGGTGGTGGCGGAGGTTCGCAAAGCGATCTCCCCTGGCGGGACAAGGACGATGACGACCTGCAATGGGCCCGCCGCTGTGCACGTGCTGCTACCCTCCTATTGGGCAAGAAACCGAGAACAGGATTAAGACGATAAAGTCATGAAACAGGCACACAAAAAGCGGCCGCCTCGTGCGACCGCTAATAATCCTCCAATCTTGACGGATATGGGGGAAATTATTTTATAAATCTGATAAATTTATAAAGTTTAGTCTCCTATTTTGCGTCTTTCTCACATATCGACCGAATATTCCATAACAAATATAATACATATTTGTTGTAATTGTCTTAACTTTGTATATTTCAGCAAATCAGTATGGTGAATGTCGCCTATTCTATTGCATTGCGACATCATCAGCACTTTGACTATTAGTACACAGATATGGCACGTTGTCTATATAATTCCACAATCTGCGCGTTCCTACAGTTGTCCCCCGAAGCGCTGTTGGGACGTTTCGTGAACAATTACCACGGGGCTGCACTTACCACTACCAATGAAGCGTGGAACAACGAGATTCGCATCATACAGGAGGTTCTGCAACCGTGGATGGATGAAGATGGACAAGTGATTTTCGAGTACGACATACCACGGCTCGGAAAACGAATCGATGTCGTTTTACTGCTTCGAGGACTGATTTTCTGCCTCGAGTTCAAGGTCGGAGAGCGGGACATGCTTCAATCCAATATAGAGCAGGTCCTGGATTATGCCCTTGACCTGAAAAACTTTCATTTGCTGAGCCAAAACAGGATCATTGTCCCGATTCTCGTGCCTACCCGATTCCGAACAAGTTCAAGCGAGTTCATTCCATCGGTATACGATGATTCCATATACAACCCATTGGTGACTGGAGCCAATGGATTGCAAAAACTTATTGGGGATATTTTGGTTCATGCCGGAGCGACAGCCCCGGATCCCAGCTTGGGAGCCGACTGGGTTATTAGCCCTTATTCACCCACCCCGACCATCATAGAAGCGGCCAAGAGGCTCTATGAAAACCACTCGGTAGAGGACATCACCCGCCACGAAGCCGACAAGGTATCGACCGATCGCACCATTGCGTATATTCTCAATGTGATCAAGACAAGTCGTGAGAAAGGAGAGAAGAGCATCTGCTTTGTAACCGGTGTACCCGGAGCGGGGAAGACCTTAGTCGGGCTAGATGTCGCCGTCAAACAGTCCTATCAGAATGGTGATAAATTGGTCGAGGACGAGGGTGCGGTCTACCTATCCGGCAACGGACCACTGGTCGCAGTGCTTACCGAGGCTTTGGCCATTGACAATCAGAAGAAATGCAAAGCTCGGGGCGAGAAAAAGAATATGTCAGACTCCCGGAGAGAGGTCGGTAAGTTCATACAAATGATTCACCGCTACCGCGACAACATGCTGGCCAAAATCAAGAACCCCGTCGAGAACGGAGAACTCGAGATTGACCCGCAGAAAGCGATGAAGCTAGCAAAATCCGGCTATGGAGAAGTAGAGCATGTGGCCATCTTTGATGAAGCCCAGCGTTCATGGACGCATAAAAGGCTTGCGGACTACCTCAAACGAGGCGGTACTTATGGAAACAAACTCAAGGTGCCGAACTTTCCCTACTCCGAAGCGGCATTCCTAATTTGGTCTTTGGATCAGCGGGAAGATTGGGCAACAATCGTATGTCTGGTCGGTGGCGGTCAGGAGATCAACACCGGAGAGGCCGGCATTTCAGAGTGGATCAAGGCTCTCAACGAGAAATTTACACATTGGCAAATCTATATCTCCGACAAACTGACCGAAGCGGAATATGCCGAAGGTCGGGTCAATGAACTATTGGCTGACAATAACAAGGTCACGTTCTCTCCAGAACTCCATCTGGGAGTTAGTCTGCGTTCGTTCAGAGCTGAAAATCTCTCTGCATTTGTACATTCTTTACTCTCTTTCAATCCGGATGCTTCTACATGGTACAACACAATAAAAGAGCGTTATCCGATTGTACTAACAAGAGATATGACCAAGGCAAGGGCCTGGCTGCGTAAGAACACCCGAGGTTCGCAACGATCAGGTGTGCTGGTCAGCAAGGCTGCGGCTCGGTTCAAACCATTGGCCGTCGATATTCTGGATCAAGGCGACGAAAATGCCGTACACTGGTTCTTGGAGGATAAAAACGACATCCGCTCATCTAATTTCCTCGAGGACGCTGCAACCGAGATTCAGGTTCAGGGTCTAGAGCTGGATTATACATGCGTCCTCTGGGATGCTGACTTGAGATGCGAAAACGGACAATGGCGATATTATAACTTCAATGGCCGAACAGCCTGGCGCGAAGAAGCTGGTAAAACCGAAGGCAGCCTTGAACGAAGGAAATACATGCTAAATGCCTATCGGGTTCTCCTAACACGAGCCCGCATCGGCATGGTCATTTGTGTTCCAGAAGGCAATTCCAACAAAACTGTCGGCGGTTTTCCGGAAGATGCGACCAGACTACCTGAGTTTTATAACGGTACCTACGAATACCTCAAGTCAATAGGGTTGGAGGAAATATAATTGAATTTGAGCATATGCATTTTTGGACAAGACATTCACAAAAGACTATATATGGAAACCTCACCTAAAGAATTATTATCTAAATACAGTGAAATTCGAGAATGTGATTTCAAAGAACGCCATTATTCCGTTAGAGATAATGGTGCAATATATCGGCATCCCAAAAAGGATTGTAAGCCATCAAAACTAGACTGTACTTGGACCTTTGGAAACAAAGACAACAAAACAGGTTATATGCTCTATGGTAGAGTTCGCGTTCATCAAATCGTCGCAACAGCGTTTCATGGAACGCCTGATGATTCACATATGGTCATCGATCACAAAGATACGAACAGATGTAACAATCGCCCCGAAAATCTTGCATGGGTTACTCGGTTGGAGAATGCTCTCAACAACCCCATAACCAGAAACAAAATCAAATATTTATGTGGTTCAATCGAGGCTTTTTTAGCGGATCCCTCCATTCTGCGTGAATCTGCATCAGATCCCAATACCGGCTGGATGCGTACTGTATCAAAGGAAGAAGCAGCAAAATGCCTTAAAAATCTTGAAAGATGGGCAACGGAAGATAACACTACCCCAAAATCATCAAATGAAAGCAAAGGAATCGGGGAATGGATCTACAAAGACAGCCCAGACAGCGGATTCAGATCATCTTGGAATCTAGCTTGGGATTCAAAAGAGACACATAAATCATATGCTCAGCAACGGGCTGAAATCGAAGCTGAAACTGCCAGACACTACGAAGAACAACTCTCACTCAAAGAATCTCTAACGCCAGGAGCAAAACAAGTACATTGGAAAATCCCAACAGAGTTTCCTTTGTGTCCCAACACTCATACAAAAACGCCATTACAAGACTACATAGCAAATTTAATTCCGACAGCAGTATTTTGCCAAAACCAATACTATCATTCAGAAGTCATTAAAGCAGAACTTTCTTTAGACGAAAAACATATTGCTGTACTTACAACAACTAGCGGAGTTACGAACTTTGCTCTCACAGAAATCAGATATGAAGATGGTTTCTACATACACGAAAGCATTCGTACATTCTTCACTGAAGATGGTGCTAAAAAATACTACACACTATCCTTAGGAAAAGAATGGACTGGAGGGGATGTGCTAGAAGATTATTGCTAATAGATTACTTAAAATCAATTATTTAAGTGACTATATATAATAAGACATGGATTTATGTAGTTTTCTTTTAAGCTTCCATTATTATTTGACAATTAATTTAATGATATATCCCCATCTTTAACTTTATCTATCGTGGCTTTTCTATGATAGCCATTCTTTGTGTATTCGTTTATCCATATTAGCCTTCTCGTACCATCACCATACGGTTGTAATCTAAAATGGCCACTAACCTGAAAACATTCTTCATTACATATTTCAGTGTACCATTTACTATCAAATAGATAATAATCAAGTCCCGGTTCTGTTATTACCTGTGTTTTCTTATTCTTCTTAATTTCTTTTTTCACTGTACTTGAAACTTTACCCAATTGGACTTCTGCCCATTGTCTTAAACACAAATAATCCAAAACCATATCAATATAGTCTCTGATATTAGCTTCCATGCAATTATCTAATAAAGGCAAAATCATACAATCTAACTGATGACCTTCGCCTTTAATCTTATCCTTTGGTGAAACACAAATATAATATGTTGGAATCGATAGATATTTGTCAATTTTATCTTGAAATATCCATAATGTTAGACATCCATTTTTTATGCTGTACACAACATAGCAACCTTCAAGGAAGTATGGACTACGAACAATTCCATTCTCATTATCTAATTCATTAAGAATATCCATATGAAATTGAGTAAATTTCATATAAGATTTATCCATTGTATCAATGAATGTTTTTGAAAAAATCACTAAATTACGACAATTACCTTTTATCCTAGATAATTCTCTAATTGCATTTTCTCTATCAGAATCAATAACACTTCCTATGTTACTATACCAATTAAGAATGCTTTGAGGTAAGTTCCTATTATCGAGATTGAACAAATATCGAAATAATGTGATGTCGTTTATGCTTTTATTATTCTTCATTATAACTTATTCTCTGATATAAAATATATTAATACCTTTGTTTCTCTGGAATCACCCCTCGTACGCCACCTTTTGGGTTCTCCACGTCCCCTTTATAACGAGGGATCAGATGCATATGGACATGAAACACCGACTGACCTGCAGCTTCATTGACGTTGATTCCGACATTATACCCGTCGGGGTGATAACGCTCGTCCACCTTTTGCTTCACATACTGGAGCATCACATTCATCGCTTCACGCTCATGATTGGTCAAATCGAAATAGGAGGCGACATGACGTTTGGGAATTATCAGAGCATGGCCGGGTGAAACAGGGTAACCGTCATAGAAAGCCACGCACGTGGCCGTCTCGCAAATCACCTCCACCCTGCGCGACAAACGACAGAAGGGACACTTTTCACCTTCTTGCCTTGGAAGTTTATTAAAATGATTATATTGGTAAAGCTCATAACCTGAGTTGCATTCCAGGCTCAAAAAAGGTAAACGTACATTACATTGGTAGGTATATTCCCGATAAATGGCATGAAGCCTGAATCCCTCCTCTTTTAAATCACGCCGAACGGCAAAATAGGCAGTCCCTTTTGGTGAAAGAAGATTGGAAACATTCATCATCACCTCGGCTTGGGCATACGGCTCCAACACATTCAGCACATAGACACAAAATATGGTGTCAAATTTGCCTTCAGGGTATTCCGTGCGATAATAATAATCATACCCAGTAATGTCATATCCACGCTGTTTCAACTCATCCGTATCATATCCGAAACCACAACCGAAATCAAGGATACGCCCCTTCAGCAAATCGTGTTTCAGAAGATAACGAACAGGGATAGACAAGTCCGTGCGTCTAATAGCCGTCAAGTAAGGATGGTTGATTTTTTCTAGTACCATAATCGTTTAGTATTTCCAATTTTCAAATCCCATATTCAAGGCTATCTGATGCATCGGCGTGAATGTCTGGAAAAAACAGTCAAATCTCTACAGCTTACGCTTAGGGTGGCCTATCTGAAATCAATCACCGAACCATACATGCAATTGGAACAACAAAATGAATTATATTTGCTGTCTAATTGAAGGCCGTCCTAAAAAGGGGAAGTTTACAATTGATCGGGAAACTGTACAATGTAGAGAGTGATGCGAAGAAACAGGGCAGGAGTGCGGAAAAGCTGCAGGAAATGAGGGAAAAGATATCCTACCCGACCATATGCACCTTCGAGAAATGGATGTACGACACCGCATCCAATGGGACTGAAAACAGCAGGTAAGGTAAGGCGATAGGTTATACTGTTCCGCTTTTGCCAAGGCTCAGCCGATACGTGCGAGACGCCAGATATCAGATAGATAATAATCTCGTGGAAAATGCAGTCAGACCGCTGGCTTTGGGACGCAAGAACTTCCTGTTCTGCGGCAATCACGACTCTGCAATCAGGGCTGCCGTCATCTACTCACTGGTAAGCACCTGCAAGGAACATGCAGTGGACCCGCGCAAATGGATGGAAGATGTACTGGTCAAGATCCCACAATATGAGAATCAGAAGCTAGACCTGCGGAAACTCCTTCCTCATAACTGGCAAAAAGAAGCCAACTTGTAGCAAATCGAACCCAACTTTGAACAACTTGGTAACAACGGCCCAACTTGTAAAAAGTTGTTAAGATGTCTTTCATCGGATGCTTATGATAGGTCAGCCATTTCTAATGGTAACGATCCGAAGGTATCGCTGTTCTTGAGCTTATTGCAAAAGGATAATTAGTTGAGGTTTATTCAAGTTCCCCTAACTCATCTCTATGTAATTGACAACGTTTTATTACCTCTTGACAGAATACAGTAGCTCTAGTCTTTTCTGCATTGTTAAGAATTATCCTACTATGAGCTTCTGGATTACGCACATATCTACAAATGAAAGCTAATTCGTCACGCCAATAGTTGAGAGTATGCCCCATTATTGCGTCAATGTTACCGTCCCAATATTCTTCGATGAGTACAATATAATGTCTTGGGTACAACTGGTCAATGATGCAATCAGACGCTCTTCCCTTAAATAATTCTTTTTCTTTTCGCCTTTGAGTGACATACTTAGACCAGTCTTCTTGTGAAAATAGGTCTCTGATTTCTGGGTCCCATAGTCTGACATCATCTCCATATTCGTGATCAAGAGCATACTTTATTATGGCTCGCAAACCTCGTTCAGTTTTCCCCCATAATAAGTTGTATGGATTTGTCCTATACAATTGGCTAAGATACTGCTCGAATGTATCGCAAAACGGCACGTATTTGTTGTCTCCAATGTTGTCGAAGATTCCATACCTGTTGTAGATATATTCTTCCTCCTCCTGGGATACAGTATCTGAAAAACCAGAGTATAGTTTTACTACCTTATCATCGAGCTTGTCTTTCTTTAGAATCCTGAAAAGATAATCGTAATGAGTTAAGACGGAATTTATCTGCTTATCAATACTTGATTTCATATCCCTTGTATTGAAAAACTCATCAAGTATTATTGCATTTAAGTATGGGTGACGACCAACTGCTTTATCAAGAAGAATACAATCATTTTCAGAAACCCCATCTATGAGATTCCTTTGCAACCGGATATCCTCTATAGAAAATGGTTTTAGATATATCTTCTTGAATGTTTCAAAGAAATTTGAACCACCACCAGAATCCTTTTCTATGTCGTGGATTGATCTTCGAGATGCGGTTACTATAGCAATCTTATTCTCCGGACGATAGCTTAGCTCACGGAGTAACTGGAAATGACACTCCTCAAGGTAGTTCTTGCAATAATCGAACTCATCCAGGCATAAAATTACACGAATCCCATTATAGACAAGCTCTTCAAACATATCAAGTAAAGTAGACTGAAATTCAGTGAATCTCATCTCAAGATTTGACACTTCATTGACATAGTATGATATTTCTGACACATCATATCCATGTCTCTTGAGCTCTTTTTCAACTTTACGCGCTATGTCAATAAAAATCTCTCGCGGCTCGTCATCTGCATACTCTTCAATTGCTTTGAAAGTATACCACACTACAACGTACTTATTGTTATCATAGAGTTCATTTCTTCTATCATATAAGGCCTGCATCAAAGAAGACTTGCCGATCTTGGGTATTCCAACAATAGATAGATTACCAAAGTTCTTTCCCAATACTCGGTTATATACCTCCGTTAATTCAACAGATCGGCCAACAAATAAATCGCCGTTGACAATTGTGCCAGCAGAAGCGAAGGGATTATTAGTCTGCATTGTTATTTATCCACTCTTTATACAGTTGTACTTTAATTTTTATTCGTTTTTCTCCGACATAGAGTTTGTCATTGACCACTACATCTCGTTCGATCAAATCATTGATTATCACATCGTCTTCAGATCTGCCATATACGTTAATGTCCTTCTGAGGGCAATATTCAATTTTTCTAGTTCGAACAGCAATCTCCTGAAGAATGTTATAGGTTTTAGCAACAAGTGTTGGATTAAGCTTACCATCTCCACTTGAAACCAGGTTCTCGAAATCGCCTTTACTTATTGATCCTTGGTTACTAACCAACAACTTCAATACATTATTTACATCAATAATAGTAATAGGTGAATGTCGATTGGCATTGGCATATTTTACAATTTCGTCGCAGAGAATCTGAATATAGAAAGGACTACATGCTGATAATTCAAGTATTTTATTAACAGCTTCAGGTTGATACCTGCTTGATCCATCTTCGTTCCTGATAGGATCTTCTATCAGTTCTCTCGCTGATTTTTCGTCAATATAACTCAGTTTATAAGGCTCGAATATTTTGAACTCATTAGCAAAGTCATTTAAGAACTGAGGCATTGCATCGTGTCCTGCGACAACAACGGTAAAATAGTTATTCTCAATTAATGCCTTCATCTTCGCCATAAATTGAGATGACAATTTCTTCGTTTTAATGAAGGAATACAAATAGGTATACTCATCAATCAGCAATATGATTTTACTTGATTCAAATGAGTAGTTATCTTTGATGGCATCTATAATAGAATCCAGCCTGTCTCTAAACTGAGCTTCTGGATTGTCTTTTATATCATCCCATCTAACACCTCTGTTAAATAGCTCTCTGAATTTTATACGATCAACTCTCTTCAATCCATTTTCAATTTCTTTGAGAAATAGGTAATATAGATTGTTCAGTACACTCTCATCTGTATCTCTATCGCCTAGTAGATTCTCACCTATTGAGAAATGAACCGCTAATGCCTTATTATCATTACGTAATCGTTTCGCAATGTGGAACAAGACAGAAGACTTTCCTGAGCGCTTCTGTCCATAGATTGCATAGCATTTCTTGCCTTTGATAATATTTTCGCAAATCTCACTGATCGTTTCTTCTCGGCCTTTGAACATTGAATCGTCTTCAACTGTATTCGCATGTGCAAATTCCGAATATGGATTTGGGATTGTTACAAACTGCTCAGGCCGACTTATTCTTATGCTCAAATTAACAATTTTGGACTCTTTTGAAAAATCAGTTTTGTCATAGTCAAAAACAATTGTGAGTGGGGACAAGATTTCTGATGATTGTTCTTGCTCCGTTAATGGCAACTCAAACTGGAAATGTTGAATTCCACCTCCATATAGCGTATCCGTTAGAGTTTTAGAAAAACGCTGCTTCTCGAGGTCTCTGTTATTGACACGAACAATTGATACCGTTCCGGCCAGTATTTTCATCCTGCCTTCAAGATTGCTAACCTGAATCTGGACCTGGCAGATACCCGAGGAATCAATCGTGGCATCGCAAATTGCATCAATTGATACTACAGGCTCTTTGCTTTCGACTAATCTTTCCATTAGTTTTGAGCAGATATCCGATATCTTTATTAGCAATGCTGAAATATGACAACACGATACTTTGGTGGGATACAATAAAAGTCCCTCTTTAATATCTGCTATTTTTCTTTCTATAGCATTTGAGATATCGCTTGCATTGTCATATGTATATGCAGTTCGAAGCTGTATTACCTTATCAGCAACGTCTTTAACTTCAGAAATATTATTAGTGTCTTTTTCGGATAAGAATGGAGTTGGTTGCAATTGAGTGAGAGACTTGAAAATCTCTTCAATGTCGTTTTCTTTAAGAATATTATTTAAAGAGGAAACATACTCATCAAAACATACCTTTTCTAGTGAGGCTCTTTTTTGTATGATCTCAACATACTTTGTTGGTGTAAGGTCTTTGACACCTAAATATGAGAGAATCCATGGCTTCCATGAAGGAGATTGATATAATGCGCTAATGATACGCTTTGAGGCTTTTGTCGTGGCTATTAGATGTAATATACCATAGAAAAGATCCTCACTATCAATCGGTTCAACCTGCTCAAAGAATTGTTTAATATCCTTCTTTGTGTCACTCAACAATTGCGTATGAGGGGAAGGATAGTGAGCTGCTATATAAAGTAACTCACTTTCAATTTTTTGTTCATTGGTTTCCTGAAGAGCTGCAGACAATAAATACTCTTTACCGGAGAAAATATTGCCGGTCTTAATCAGATCAATTCCTTTTAACTTCGCGTACTCAATGATTGCATTTTTGTATTCATCCGAATTCTCTAATCCAGCATTTTTTAACTGCTTTGCGATCAATAGGTGCTCATTAGTTTCTTCGCTTAAAATGATCTTCTCATTTGCGTCATTTGAAATAAGATCGTACTCAATAAGCGGATCTTCTTTAAAGTTTAACAATTTGTCAACTTTCTTCTCCAATCGTTTTTTGCCGTCTACTCTCTTTCTTAGTTCAAGAAGTTTCTTCGCACTCTTATTCGATGGATTTAGCTTGATGGCCTCTTCCAATGCATGTACCGCATTTATATTATCACTCTTTTTTATATAAAGCAGAGCAATATTGTAAAGTGTCTTGGATTTTTGATTAGGTAATGTCGATCCTGAAATGACTTTATTAAGAGCTTCAAGTGCTTTTTCAATCTCATTGGCCGATGCATACAAAGTAGCAATAAAATTATATGCTTTTTGCATGTCTTCCATCTTGTCAAGGTATTGCTCCATAATGGAGACGGCTGTGTCAAGCTTACCAATCTCTCGATACATATCAGCCAACTCTTTCACAACCGCATCAAGTGAAAACTCCTTATCAACTAATTCAAGGTATGTCTTTTCTGCTACATCGTAATTATGAATAAGTCTTTGCTTTCTAGCATAGGCGAGCATGTCGGGAAGACTCGTTTCTGTCTGTGTATGGTGTTCAGAAGTATCGCCCAATGTAGAGATATATGAGTCGAGGGCATTTGCAACTTCTATCTTTGATGCCAATTTATAAACCTCGGAATATTTCTTTAGTTCATCAACACTGGCTGGTTTTACCAAAAAAGTTGCATAATAATTGTGACCTATTCTTGATACATCACAAATGGCTGGAATTGGTGCCGACCCTTTGTGAAATGACTGTAATTCAGACAACAAAGATGGTTCTACTACATCGTCAAGGAATCGGATTTCGGGATAATCGTTGCTTGTCGCAGCGCCATTATGGTATGCAACAAAATATTTATTAATCTCGCAGGTTGGAAGAACACCTTTAGCTTCTTGACTGCTAGCTTGATTATCAAGTGATATAGTTCTTCCTTTTTTGTCTAGAATGCCCAATCTATCGCGAATTTCACGAATTACTTTTGTCTTATATTTTCTTCCGTATTCGGCGGCATATCCGGCTCGAATCTTTGCGTCTGATAATGGTGATGCAGGATCTTCTCCAGCAATAATCTCTTGTATATACTTTTCCAATCTATCACACTCTTTTTGGCTGATAGTTGGTGTATCTTTTACGTTCGAATTATGGCTAGTATCTTTCCCCAATTCTGATATGAATTTCTTCAATTGAATAAGATCAGAAGTATAGTCCTGGAACTCGGGAGTCTTATTCAGAGTATGCCTAATGCTATGCAAGACAGGAGCTCTGTTTCCGCCAACATACCTAACGAAAGTATCACACAATGTTTCATATGTCATCGCCATAGTTCCTGAAAAAGGCGATGAATTCACATAAATGCGATCACCATCAGCACATTCGGATTGTTTATATCCCGCTATTGACCATTTCTTCATTGGCACTTCTTCGCCTGAATCAAGAAGAACTGCAAACTCATCTTTAGCAAGAGAAAGAGTAGTTGATTCGATAATTGAGCCATTCGAGATAGTCATACTATCAAGAGATACACCCGAATTATTGATTAGTGAGTCAAATAAATCAAGGCAATTATTAACTGGAGATTTTGATAAAGCGCCAGTATTTTCATTCGGATGTGATAATTGATCCGATTCAATGCGACCGTCAGTGCCGTTATTAATATCTGTATTAATAAGTTCAACACCTCCATCAATATCAGAATCGGCTTTAACAATAATTGTCCCATTGTCATCTTTGATGGCGATCATCTCGGATGTCAATCTAATAATATTGCCGGTGTAATTTCCACTAGCACATTTAATTGTTATTCTGTCACCAATTTTGGCGATATCTGTTATAAAATCTAAGTACATATTGTAAACTTCCAGTTTTTCGGACAGATTATAATTTTACAAAGTTAGTATTTTTTTAGTCGTTTCCGTTTTACAATTAATTATGTTTTTTGTGTGCTACCGCAGGCAGAGCGGAATATATCATCCCCACCCGGCATCTGTAGTGCAGCTGCCTTCCCACCCTATAGAAAGCGGTATGCGAGACAGACTTCGGTAGAGCCGAACCAGACCTGATCTGGCGAAGGGCGTTAATACCTTTCGGATGGGTAATATATCCCCTTATAATTAATAAGAGGTAACTTTATTCCCACCTTGTACAATCTTACATATCCTGATATTCTTTCGAATTCGGGCTCCTTTTCCCGATTGAACGTAAAGAACTCATTTTTATCTTGGTCTGGATATATTATCAAGCATTTTATGGGAATGGCACTTTCTTCATCTAAACCCAGTAATTCGTAAATTTTACTTAGACGAGCATACCCAGACACTTCTCTGGCATCCTCCTTTGATATGGTTTTGCATTCTTTATATCTAGGTTTGTACTTAGCATCTATCACATATGGATTAGGCCATAACTCAGGTTTTAAAAGATAGTCAAGTTCTTGGAAATGCGCACGAACATGATAACTAATTTCATTTTTTCCAGTAAAAACTCTACGTAAGTGATGAAATACATATAGCTCAAACAGTTTACTTGTATCTATCCAAAAAGGTGGCGTAGAAATGTCATTTTGTCCAATAGTCGTAATATCATAACTATAACGACGTAAAAGCAATTGAGCGAATTCAATTGCCTGATTATAATCCCTATAAACGGGATTACCTTTATATGTTTTTATTGTTCTAACACATATATCGTCGCTTATACTATCAAAATAAGGTCGTATAAATCTAACTTTTTTATTCAACAGCTCTGTGTTTACAGCATATTTATATACTTCCAACTGTTTAACACAGAAACGAAATGCTAATTTTAAAATTCTATTTTCAGGTGAATTAGTTCCATAAACCTGATACTTACATACATTATTGGTTATACGTCCTTTCGCTATATTTGTTCGCATATTTTGGTCAACCATTATACGACCCTTAATTTTATTATGCAAATTCTCTTTTACTATGTAAAAACTCTTTTTCAGCCCCTTCTTTACAATCAAACTAAGTATGTTAAGGTACTCTGTTATAAGAAATATACTTAGTAAATCTTGTTGTTGCGAAACTTTAATTGAAGGCTTATTAAAATATATAGTTACAAGATTACTTAAATGATTGTAGTTTTCACACTCTGTTAATGAATCATTTAACATGCGTATATAATCTATCTCATAACCCTCGTTCATCTTGGGATTAACTTGTATAGCTACATTTCCCGTAGAAAGCCAATCAAGCCCAATGAAATATGAGCCTTTGGCAAAGATATGGTCATTATCTCTACTGAGGGACAAGCACATTTCTTTATCATTATCCTTTCGACAAACAGAAAACACAATATTTTCCCCATCTTTCATATGAGGAATAATATCTTGTGCTATATCTTGATGAATACAAGTATTTTCAGCTATTTGTTCTTGAAGTCGTATTAGTTTCATTGTTCTGTCGCAGTCAAATAAAGCTTGTCTATTGTTTGTTGTGCTTCAGATGTCAAAACTCCATCTCGAATATATTCTTCAAGTAAGGGAATAATTTCAAAAAGCAATCTGTCTTGAAGCGCATATTCGCCATCCATGATGAAATAGCTATGACCAATCCAAACATCCTCTGGTCTATACTCTTCTGATAATGTTTCTGCTGGTAGAAGCTTAATTGTGTCGTCAAATCCACTTTCAGCGTATTCGTCATAATTGCTTATAAACAAATTACTTACCTCACGAAACAATTCAGAGTTAAAATTATCATCATCAATCTCTTGTGGCTTTACAGTAATAAACGCGAATCTTCTTCTAATAGCATAATCAATAGTATCAAGAGATCTGTCCGCGGTATTCATCGTTGCAACCAGAAAAACATTTGAAGGTATATAGAATTCTTTCTTTGAATATGGTAAAAGTACGCTTTCAGCATTCCTCATTCCATTTCTTTTATCTGGCTCAAGCAATGTTATCAGTTCACCAAATATTTTCGAAACATTCCCTCTGTTAAATTCATCGATAACAATTACGTATGGCTTATTATTATCAATCAAGGTTTTGGATGCTTCATACTTATCCAATAAAGACTTAACCTTATCCAAGGTTATGGCATTCAACCTATAAACCGTTCCTAAAGTCATAGTTTTGCCATCGTTTAACTTTACGATATCTTCATTTATATCTTTAACAAGCCATTTAACTCTACGTACTCGTTTATAGTGTTCAAAATTATCATGCCACTCGTATTCACCGGTAACGATGCCTATAGCATCAATGGTACGACTTGAATAGCAACTCATTACAATATCTCCAACCTTCATCGTATTAATGAAAGCATTCAATATTGTTTTACCCTCTCCATTGTGTATTGACCAATCCGTTTCTTCTGTTATATTTTCACCATATCCATCCCATCCTATACGGATATATCCATTTTTCATGCAGTCTCTGCGCACAGGATTATCACCAGTACCACTCAATGATACCTTCCATACTATTGCCTCATCTGATATATTCACATCTTTTTTTGCAGACAATGGACGTTCTGCCTCTGTACATAACCTCTTGAATATGCCAGATTCAATTTTATATGTTACTTGATCGTTCTCTAAAACAGGGCGTAGACCTTCCAGCCAATCCTCATAATCCATCGATTGGTGGAATGTGGTAAACATAACACGTTTCTCTTCTTTTAATCTATCGTAAACAGACATTAATTCTTTACGAGTAGCATTATTAGCATCGAACTCCGGCTCACATAGACGTACTACTAACTCTGGAATACGATACGTTTTACCTGTGCCAGGAGCCCCTTGAAGTATAATATTTTTTCGTTTTTTCCATAATTCACTGTAAAATGAACCCCATTCTAAATAGGAGTCATAATCAGAATTATCATATCCCAAATTATTCGCATTTGCAGATAATTCATAGAAAGTGTTTTCTTTAATCTCACCTGAAGCCATTTTCTTATTAATGCTATCCAAAATTTTCATATATTCAGAATACTCAGGTGCCTTATTAGGTAATTTAATTCCATACTGCTCTTTTAAGTATTGCCTATTTGTACGATCAAAAGCCAAGAATTTTTCTGGACGAATCCAAAATAGCCCCATTGTAATATTCACTTTAATGATGAACTGCTTGATTACCGTATTGTATTCCTCTTCAAAGTTTTCATCATTAACAACTTTTATAAATAGGTTCCACAAATTCTGTATATCATTTTTCCCTCGATGGGATCTAAATCCAAAAAAATGAGACTTCTGATTATTAAGAACAGGAATACCTTCAAAATCTTTCGGAATATCTGCTTTTATATCAAGTATGTTCTTAAATAATTTTGCTGAATTTATTCTATTCTCATGTTTAATACCTCTATTAAACAAGCCAAATACGGTGAATGGGTCAATATCTTCTAATAAATCGCCCTCGCCTCCTTGATCGTGAAGGTATTTTGCAAGCAGTTCGTCTCGATTATCATAAATCAAATTTAACAGTCGCTTTCTATCTTTTTGAAATTGTGTCAATCTTTGAGCAAATTCTTTGTAATATGGAATCCAAGTAAAACTCATATTTTTATTTATTTAAGGTTTAACAATACATTATTCGCGTGTTCTCATTCTTTTATCAACTAAGGCCAAATATTTAAGTCCTGTTTGATCTGCCACACTTTCTGGTCTTTCAGTCTTACACACAGAATAAATTGCAGACAATAACCCCGTAATTGTAGCGACTGAAGAGTTCTCAAATAGACCTATACCTGCAGAAATAGTCCCACATATTGTTCCAAAGTTAATATTGCCTAAATGGCTTTCGTTCATTCTCTTAGATAATTCTTCTTTTTGTATTTTTAGCTCTCCCAAAGTGACTTCAAACATTTTTGATTCTGGAGAAATTGCTGAATTCAAGACTATTGATTCAACTTTGCTTCTAAAGGCAATAAGTAGATCGTGATGTTTTTCTTTAAATCTCCTAAGATTTGTTATGTCTATCTGTTTTGGATATGGTATAAGATTTTTTAGTATCAAGTCTCTTTTATACTGTCTGTTTCGTAATTCGACATCATTATTTTGTGCACAAATCTGAGAAAAGCTATAATCAATTTTATCAGTAGCCAATATAGATTGAATTTTATCTGCAATAACTGATGATAATAAAAACATAAGATCATTAGCTGTTTTATTTTCTACATTATACCAATTATAATCTATACGCTCAGCAAGTCCTATCTCCATAAGATAATTAAAAACATCACTATCAAATTTATTTATATGCAGTTTACACTGTCTGTATGAGGATAAGGATTTATCACGGTGAATTATATGTGCTTGGTTTGAAAAAAAACTTCTACGTCTTTCTATTACACTCTTTCTTGCACTCAAATATTCAATAAATCTTAGAGAAACTTCATACGGGTTATTGAGAACGTCCATAGGATTTATTGGAGTAATCAATTCATTCATAATTGCTTCTCGCATAAACGGGTTATAGTGTTCTGGTTCGTAAAAATATTGAGTAGGGACAATAGCGTTCACATTGTCATAATAAAGTAAAGCGCGTATTGTCCAATCGTTTTGAGGTAAATTAATATATGGATAATATAACAAACTATTCATTTTCTGATCTATTATTTTCATTGTAAACGTTTACAGTATTTTTGTGCTAAATATTAAAACAAACATTAACATACTATTTTTGCAGGGCTTATATTTTCTTGTGATTTACGTCGATAAGTTTTGCCTATCAAAGACAGAAGAAAAACGTTCCTGCTCATTTCTCTCAATACGCAGTCGGGTGGCCAGTATTTTCCAGTCTTTAACTGCAACAAGTACCTCGCCGATGATTTGCTGAGCAATATTCTTCTGTATCATATATTCCTCACAAGAATTCAGCAATTCATTCAAATCCGATTTATTGGAGTGACTATTAATCAACAGGCTCTGATACTCATTCAGAGTGGGATTCATATCATAAGCCGGAGATAAAGTCCACCCCTTGGCAGTCAGAAGAAAACCATGATTGCGGAAATGATCATCTGTATTACCAATACAGATATTGAACGCGACTCTGCGATACAGTTCTTTCAGATTATCCTCCACGTTAGTACAATTCTGAAGTATAAAATCAACCATATCCAGATAGCCGTTACCGGTATTGGCATTGTCTCCATCATTTAAGCCCAAAAGAGTCATGGCTGAAGCAAAATGTATGCGCTTACCGTCTTCCCTTCTGTCAAATCGCTGGGAAAGTAAAGTATGGTATTTGTCGCTTGTAGAGATTACTCTTGTTTCTGCAGCATTGACACCAGCCTTCTTGGCCAACAGATGTGAGAAATGTTCCCAAAGTCCAACATCATAATCATCTTTACGGGACGGAAATTTTGCTATATACAAAATTCTGTTTTCATCAATTACACTTGCCTTTGGACGCGCTCCGCCAAGAGAAGAACCAGGTTGTACCAGTTGAGCAATCCAACGCATTTCGGGTAACCTGTTCTCATCTTCACTTTTCTCTATTTCGGAACTAGCTGCAATCAACTCACGAATATCTGTCAGTGGTGGTATGCGTAGGACTTCGCTTGCATTGATATAATCTCCATTCATTGATTCCTTGAATCGAAAAGCTCCCATGCGAGAAAAGTCCTCAATCCCGATAAGATAGTCTAATGAAGAAAGCCGACGTACCGGACGCTTTTCTTCCTTTGCAAGAATCTGCTCCCGACGATTTATCAATGTACGCCCCCACCTGTCTGGAAGGGCATCAGAAAAACATCCGAAAATATCCTTGCCGGGAGCCGTGTATTGCTGACCGGGATAGTTGTTCAAGTCATCACTAAGAAACAGACTTCCATAGTCCTTAAGCCATTCATCATTATAGCAAAATCCATAGCTGTCAGAACCACGAAGGGATTCGTAATTCAGCTCTCCAATTAGCCTTGGTTCTTTCAGCCAATCAAAATCAGCAAATACATAGAGTTTTTTCATACCTTATTCTTTTTTGGATGCCCTTTCCCGCTGTTTAAGACTTAAATCCTGTAATGCTTTTCCCATTGCATCTTCTTTTGCAAGCAGAAGAATATCATCATCTAGTTGAAGCGCATAAAGCACCCTGAGATAAATACCTATTGCTACCGTCGGTACACCTTTCTCTATACGTGAAACCGTAAGAGGTGAACAGGTGGCACGTTCAGCGACTTGGGCAATACTAAGATTCCTGCGTAATCTGGCCAGCCTGATCTGTTCTCCTACTATCTGCATCTTCTGCTCCAACTTTCTTGGCAACTTGGTACCCATCGTACTTTTCGTCATAGCTCAACATATCATATAATATGCAAATATACTATTTTTCATCTATTTAATGATGTGTTATATGTAAAAATCGCAAGAATAGAAGATATGATATTTAAGTGGTTCTACACTTTTTCAAGCGAATAATTCAAATTCGCACACTTTTTCCAACGAATCAGGCTCCTTTCATACACTTTTCCATCAAAATTGAGGCTTGAAATCTACACTTTTCCATGAAATCAGCAACTTTACTTTACCATATTAAAGAGGAACGCTTGCGCCCCTACGACAAGGCAAAGCATGAGATATACAAGGCATTGAAAGAAGAACTGTCTCAAGCTCATTGTTGGGATGATCTGAAAGATGCGCTTGCCGACCGGGATATTGATATGAAATTCAAGGTCAGCCGAACTACACGGGAAATACAGGGTGTCAAATTTGAGCATAACGGCTTTTCTTTCTCTGGCTCAAAAGTAGGTCGAGAGTTCAGCTACCTGAATATCGACAACCGACTGGAAGAAAATGCTTGTGCATCCTTGTTGAAGTCTGCCAAACAAGAGCCTAAACAACAGAAAGAAGAGGTGCTGCAAAGCGTTTCCCATTCCGATGATAGCTTTGGCATCAGTATCGGCTTGCTAAACAGCTCATCCTACGATGCCACTGCCGCAGAAGAAGCAGAGTTCAATCGCCTGATGAAAAAGAAAAAGGCTAAGCGCAAGCGAGGCTTTCATTTATAAACTATTTTTATTAACATTTTAAATTCAATTATTTATGGTTCAAAAAGATTTAATTCTTGATTTTAATCTCTACTTGTGTGAAAAATTTGGCTACAGAGAAAGCTGTAGCGTGATGCAAAATGCCAACGGTTTTTGTGTGGACATCCGTGAACGTGATTTAGATTGCTATATCCGCTTTTGGGAGTATAGCTGTGGAAGAGGCAACTTCCCCGACTGGTCTATCATCATTGTGCGCAGTAACTTCAAAAAGAACCAAGAAGAAAGCCTGAAAGACTTGGCTCGGTTCTTCAAGGAGTACATGCCACGCTACGGTTACAAATACCTCTGCACCGAAGATGATGACTACAAGTATTATCAGACTCTTGGCTTGAAGTGTATAATGGACGGTTTTTGTCCCAATTATGCACTAGCATTGAAAGATTTGAATGTTTGATACATGGTTTTAGAGTTAAGGAGGGGATTTTTCCTCTCCTTTTCTCTTTCCGATACGCCCCATTAT
>Ga0129317_1000475_pt1 | contig 42355 bp, 43 predicted proteins | sample Cm1ome_FD_94430 | JGI IMG/M metagenome (GOLD analysis project Ga0129317, IMG submission 94430) | Eastern black-and-white colobus group fecal microbial communities from Wisconsin, USA - Cm1105 metagenome | ecosystem: Host-associated > Mammals > Digestive system > Large intestine > Fecal | place... | reverse complement strand
TATCTCCATTATTAATGCAATTTAAAATTTTTGTTCCAATACATTTTCCAACAATTCCGCCATTATAATTTCCTGTTGAAAAAATATCGTTCCCATTTACACAATTTAAAATATGTGTATCTTTTGCATATCCAACAATTCCTCCTACATAAGTTTTACCTTTGATATTACCCTTTTTCGTTTTTAAATTTTTAATAGTTGCATTCTTACAATATCCAAAAAGACCTTGATTCCCTTCGCCTTGTACAAGCAATCCTTCTATTGTAAATCCATTACCATCAAAAATCCCCATAAATGGTGTTGTATCATTTCCAATTGGAGTCCATACAGCATTATTAAAATCAATATTATTCATTATTTTAGCACAAATATTCTTTTGTCCAGAATTAACTTGTGTAGCAAACCACGTAAGTTGATATGTTGATGTAATCTGATATGGTTCATTTTCGCTTCCATTTCCATCTGGTGAGTTATTAAGTTTTAAAACAAGATGAAGTGTAGAATCCTTTTGAATACTATAATCTTGTAAAGTATTTTCATCTTCAAGCTGTTTCCCTGCAAAAATTAACCTTTGCATATCAGGTTGAATATTTTCTTTATCATAAATCATTTCTTTCACCTGTGCAATCGTATAAGTGGGCTCAACCTCTAGTGTAATATGTTTTCCTGTTAAGGTTTTTATAAATATTTGCATATTTCCACTTGCAAAAACAATAGAAGATTCCATACCAAAAAATAAACAACTTATTAAAATAAAACATAAAATTTTTTTCTTTATTTTCAATTTTCTTCCTCCTACTCATAGTTTTAATTATTTAAAGGATTTTACAATCTTATCAAATCAAAATTTTATAAAAAAATCACTAAAACAATTTCTTTCTAAGCACTTTTATAGTACATTATTTTTTAAATTATGTCTATGTATATCTCACATTACATACAATGTGCATTTCTATTTTAATAAAGGTGCAAAAACATAATATATCTTATTTCATACAACTCATGAGTTGTTGATTTTATCTACGCAAAGTAGAAAAAAAAGTTGGTTTCCCAACTTTATAAATCAATATCTTTTCCAATAGTTGCTACCATAACAGCTTTAATAGTATGCATTCTGTTTTCTGCTTCATCAAAAACAACAGATTGTTTTGATCTGAAAACTTCATCTTCAACTTCTCTAATGTCAATACCTTGAGCTTGTTTAGCTTTAGCAACTTCTGTTTCAAAGTCATGAAATGAAGGTAAACAATGCATAAATAAAGTAGAATCTTTACCTGTCTTTTTCATCATTTCAGTCGTTACTTTATATGGAGATAACATTTCTACTCTAGGTTTGTATAAACTTTCATCTTCACCCATACTTACCCAGATATCTGTATAAATAACATCAGCATCTTTAACAGCTTCATCAACATTATCTAAAACTTCTATTTTACCACCAGATTTTGCTGCTTCATTTTGACAATAAGCTAAGACTTCTGGATCGATTTGTAATGTTTTTGGTCCCATAGCTACAAAATGCATTCCCATCTTAGCAGCACCATACATTAAACCATAACAAACATTATTTCTAATATCTCCACTAAAAACAAATTTAATTTCATTTAATGGTTTTTGTAGATGTTCTTCTATTGTTAAGAAGTCAGCAAGTGTTTGAGTAGGATGATCAACATCAGTTAATCCATTCCATACAGGTACACCTGAATATTTCATTAAATCTTCAACAGTTTCTTGTTTAAAACCTCTAAATTCAATACCATCATACATTCTACCTAATACCTTAGCAGTATCTTCAATAGATTCTTTTTTACCCATTTGTGATTGACTTAAAAAAGTCACATGACCACCTTCATCTAAAGCTGCTACTTCAAAAGCACATCTTGTTCTGGTAGATGTTTTTTCAAAGATTAAAACAATATTTTTACCTTCTAATGTTTTACCAATTCTTCCAGCTTTTTTGGCTTTTTTTAGTTTATGAGCTAAATCAAGTAAATATCTAATTTCTTCTTGAGTATAATCTTTTAAAGTTAAGAAACTTCTATTCTTTAAATTAACCATAGTAACCTCCTTTATCTTTGGAACATTGTTCCAATACCATCAGTCGATAACATTTCAATTAATATAGAATGGGGAATTCTTCCATCAATAATCACTGCTTTTTTGACATTTTGACGAATAGCACGTACACAACAATCAATCTTAGGAATCATACCACCACTAATAATACCTTTATCCATTAAACCTTTGACTTCATAAACATGAACCAAAGGAATCAATGAACTATCATCATCTTTATCTTGTAATAAACCAGGAATATCACTAACTAATATCATATTCTCAGCACCTAAAGCACCGGCAATTTCAGCAGCTGCTGTATCAGCATTAATATTATAAGTATGACCTTCATCATCAGTACCCACACTCGCAATAACTGGAATATATCCTTTTTCTAACATATCAAAGATAATATTAGGATTGATTTTATCAACATCTCCAACATAACCTAAATCATGTTCAGCAACATGCTTTTTAGCAACAATAAGTTTGTTATCTACACCACTAATACCAACCGCATTGCCACCTTTTTGCATAATGAGTTTCACTAAATCTTTATTTGTTTTTCCTGCTAAGACCATTTGTACAACATCAATTGTTTCTTCATCAGTATATCTTAAACCATCAATAAATTTAGCTTCCTTACCAATTTTATGCAAAGTTTCATTAATAGCAGGTCCACCACCATGAACCAAAATTACTTTAACACCTATTTCTGATAATAAAACAACATCATTAATGACATTCATTTTTAATTCTTCATTAATCATGGCATTTCCACCATATTTAATCACAACAATTTTATCATGATATTTTTGAATATAGGGTAATGCTTGTGATAAAATTTCTGCTTTTACAATTGCATTTTGATTCATATAAACCTCCCTATGTTCTATAATCTCCATTGATTTTGACATAATCATAAGTTAAATCACAACCCCATGCTGTTGCTTTTTCACATCCATCATGTAAATCAATTATAATTTCTATTTCATCTTCACTTAATATTTTTAAAGCTTCATCTTCATCAAATGGATAACCACGTCCATTTAAACAAACACAAATATCTCCTACTTGACTTGCAATATGAACTTCAATTTGATCTAAATTATAATTGGCTTCACTATAACCAATTGCACATAAAATACGTCCCCAATTGGCATCTTTACCAAACATTGCTGCTTTAAATAAAGAGCTTGTAATTACTGATTTTGCGACAACTTTAGCATCTTTAATTGTCGCTGCATTATTAACATGACAAGTTAAAAGTTTAGTAGCTCCTTCTCCATCTTTAGCAATACCTTTAGATAAAGATGTACAAATAAACATTAATGCTTCTTTAAAAGTAGTATAATCTTCATCTTTCTTGCATATTTCCTTATTATCTGCTAAACCATTAGCCATAACACTCAACATATCATTTGTTGATGTATCACCATCAACACTAACCATATTAAATGTATCATTAACAACTTCATGAATCACTTCATCTAACATATCTTTAGAAATCGCAACATCTGTTGTCACAAAAGCTAACATTGTAGCCATATTAGGATGAATCATCCCACTACCTTTAGCAATAGCTCCTATATGACAAACTTGATTATCCAATTCAAATTCAACTGCATATTCTTTTTTCACAGTATCAGTTGTCATAATACCTTCACAAGCATCACTGCTACCTGTATAATTTAAAGACTCAACAAGTGCATCCATATGATCTTGAAATGGTTTGATATCTAAAGGTTGTCCAATAACTCCAGTTGAAGCAACAATAATATCTTCAGCTTTAATATTTAAAGACTTTGCACATAAATCACAAACAGCATTCGCTATTTCTTCTCCATTGACATTACATGTATTCGCATTTCCACTATTACAAATAATGGCTTTAGCAAGACCATCTTGTAAATGTTGTTTTGTGACATAAATAGGAGCACCTTTCACCTTATTTAAAGTATAGGTACTAGCAGCATGACACATCACATCACTAACAATTAAAGCTAAATCTTTTTTAGATTTATTTTTTCTTATGCCACAATGGATTCCAGTTGCTTGAAATCCTTTTGGAGCACAAACTCCTCCTTGTATTTCTTTCATTCATTTATCCCCTTAGAAAGATGGTGGAACCATCTTTAATCCTTTCGTTTCTTCTATTCCATACATCAGATTCATATTTTGAATAGCTTGACCAGCTGCTCCTTTAACCATATTATCAATTGTAGAAACAACAATAACTTGATGTAATCTTGAATCATAATGTAATGAAATATCACAATAATTTGAATACTTAACAAATTTCAAATCAGCGACTTTTCCCTTAGGTAAAACTCTTACAAAATATTCTTGATCATAATAATCATGATATGCTTTTTCAACATCTTCAAATGATACTTCTTGTTTTAAAGGTATACATATTGTAGAAATAATTCCTCTATTTATTGGTAATAAATGAGGTACAAATGTCACATGAATATGACTTTTAGCCATCTTAGAAAGTTCTTGTTCTATTTCTGGTGTATGTCTATGTGTTCCTAATTTATAAGGATGAAAAGATTCATTACATTTTGGAAAATGAGTATCTTCAGTTAATGACTTTCCTGCTCCTGTTGTTCCTGATTTAGAATCAATAACAAAAGAATCTGAAGCATTCATCTTTTCTTTTAATAATGGATATAAACCTAAAGTAATAGATGTAGGATAACAACCAGGATTTCCAATTAAACTTGCTTTTTTAATGGCTTCCCTATTCACTTCACTTAATCCATAAACTTGTTTTTCATGTAATGCTTTTTCATGATAATCTAGTTGATACCATTGTTGATAATCTTTTTCATCATCCAAACGAAAATCTGCCCCTAAATCAATAAACTTCTTACCATGTTCATCACAATATTTTGCATACTTTTCACTTAAACCATGAGGCAAAGATGCAAAAACCATATCTGCCTTTTCTAACACATCTTCATCACTTTCAAAAACCATATCACAAATTCCCAAAAAAGAAGGATACAAATCAGATATAGGTTGACCTTGATAACTTCTTGCTCCAATAGAAACAATTTCAACTTCATCATGATTTAAAAGAATACGCAATAACTCAGCACCTGCATAACCACTAGCACCAATAATACCTACTTTAATCATGATAAATCGCCTACTTTCTTTTTCATTTTTTCTATTTGTTTTTCAACTGCTTTTGGTGATGGACCACCATCTACCATTCTATTTTTAACACATGTTTCTAAAGCAATAGCTTCATAAACAGAATCTTCAAAAGTCTTTTCAAAAGATTGATAAACATCTATCGGTAATGTTTCTAAAACCATATCATGTTCAATACAATAAGCAACCAATTGACCTGTGACTTTATAAGCATCTCTAAAAGCCAATCCATGTTTCACTAAATAATCGGCACAATCTGTAGCATTAATAAATCCCTTAGCAGCAAATTCTCTCATTTTATCTTTATTGACTTTCATGGTTTTTAACATATCTGTAAAAACAGGTAAACATAATTTAATTTGATCAATAGCATCAAATAAAGCTTCTTTATCTTCTTGCATATCCTTATTATAAGCTAAAGGTAATCCTTTCATCATTGTGAGTAATGATGACACATGTCCAATAACTCTTGCACTTTTCCCTCTTACAAGTTCTGCAATATCAGGGTTTTTCTTTTGTGGCATGATACTTGAACCTGTTGCATAAGCATCATCAAGTTCAATATACTTAAATTCCCATGAACACCATAGAATAATTTCTTCACTAAATCTTGATAAATGCATCATAATAATAGCAAGTGCATTCGCAAGTTCAATTGCATAATCTCTATCACTAACACCATCTAAAGAATTATCTGCAATATCATTCATTCCTAATTCTTTAGCAACAAACATTCTATCAATTGGATAAGTTGTTGTTGCTAGAGCACCACTTCCTAGTGGTGAGATATTCATTCTATCATAACAATCATCTAATCTTGTGATATCACGATAGAACATTTGTGCATATGCCATTAAATGATGAGCAAAGGTGATGGGTTGTGCACGTTGCATATGAGTATATCCACACATAATTGTATCTAAGTGTTGTGATGATTGATCAATAATTGTATTGATTAAAGAAATTAACATTTGTTTGATTTCTTTGATTTCATCACGTGAATATAATCTTAAATCTAATGCCACTTGATCATTTCTTGATCTGGCTGTATGCAACTTTTTACCACTTACTGGATATTTTTTTGTAAGTTCACTTTCAATGAACATATGAATATCTTCAGCATTTGGATCAAATAATAATGCTCCTGTTTGTAAATCATTTAAGATTTCATTTAATCCAGTGACTATTTCTTGATAATTTGTTTTATCAATGATTCCTTGTTTTTCAAGCATTTTTGCATGTGCTAAGCTTCCCATAATATCATGTTGATACATTCTTGCATCAAATGATATTGATGAATTAAATGCATTCACATTGTCATTGATTTCTTTGGTAAATCTTCCTGCCCATAACACCATTGTTTTCACCACCTTATTTATTTCTTTGTTGATCTAATAATGCTTTTACTTTAATTGGTAAACCATATAAGTTAATGAATCCTTGTGAATCCATTTGATTGTAATCTTCATCTTCTCCAAATGAAGCTGTTTGTTCACTATATAATGTATCAGGTGAAGTCATACCTGCTGTGATAATATTTCCTTTATATAATTTTAATTTAATATCACCATTTACTGTTTTTTGTGTTTCATCAACAAAAGCAAGTAAAGCTTTTGTAAGTGGTGTATACCATTGACCATTATATAAAATATCTGCTAATTTTAATGCCACTTGTTGTTTAAAGTGTTGCGTTTCTTTATCTAAAGTAATTTCTTCTAAATCAGCATGAGCTTTATATAAAATCGTACCACCTGGAGTTTCATAAACACCTCTTGATTTCATACCAACAAGTCTATTTTCAACCATATCCATGATACCAATACCATTTTCTCCACCAACTTTATTTAAAGCTTTGATTAATTCAATACCATTCATCTTTTCACCATTTAAAGCAACTGGTTCACCTTTTTCAAAAGTTAATGTAATATATGTTGGTTGATCTGGTGCTTTTTCTGGTGTTACACCAAGTTCAAGAATTTTATCATAGTTTGGTTCATTTGCTGGATTTTCTAAATCTAAACCTTCATGAGATAAATGCCATAAGTTTTTATCTTTTGAATAGTTTGTTTCTTTATTGATTTTTAAAGGAATATTTCTTGCTTTTGCATATTCAATTTCATCTTCTCTACTCTTAAGTTCCCATACTCTCCATGGAGCAATGATATCTAATTCTGGAGCAAAAGCTTTGATTGTTAATTCAAATCTGACTTGGTCATTTCCTTTACCTGTACAACCATGACAAATAGCATCGGCACCTTCTGCTTTTGCAATATCTACTAATTTTTTAGCAATAATAGGTCTTGCTAATGAAGTCCCTAATAAGTATTTTCCTTCATAAATAGCATTTGCTTTGATTGCTGGGAAGATAAAATCATTAACGAATTCTTCTTTACAATCAGCGACATAATATTTAGAAGCACCAGTTGCTAATGCTTTTGCTTCTAATCCTTCAAGTTCATCATCTTGACCAACATCTCCAGCTACGGCAATAACTTCACAACCATAGTTTTCTTTTAACCATGCAATAATAATTGATGTATCTAATCCCCCTGAATAAGCTAATACGACTTTTTTATATTGTTTCTTTTCCATAATTTTTTCTCCTCTTTCTTTATTTTTTATGTTTGTTTATTTTTTATATAACCCCATTCGCCGCATTTCAATCACCCTTTCTATACAAAAAAGTCTCCGGATAATTCCAGAGACGTATATACGCGGTACCACTCTAGTTGTTAGATAAACTAACCACCTCGACCCTTTAACGCAGGTTTACGTTTCGTTATACTGTGATTTCCAACGAACTCTCACAGGTGCGTTTCATTTATGTTCACTTAGTCATCTTCCACTCTGTATGACCTCGCTTGAAGTTATGCATAAATTACTCTCCTGATCAACAATTTATTTTTTAACTTGCGTTTATATTACAACTACCAAAAACAAATGTCAACACTTTTTTGTTTTTAATTTTGAAAAAATCAAAATTAAACTATTTAATTTATCATTTAACTAATTTTGTAAGCGTTATTCCAAAAATAAATCTTTTTTATAAGATTTATTTCTTCTTTAATTTTTCAAGAGTATCTTGTAATGTTACAAATGCTTGATTAAGATCATTAATTTCAAGAACACTTTTTTCCATTGGACACATTCCTGTATGTGTTCTATTAATAATATATGGAACGATTTTATCATATGAATAAGAAACTTTATACTTATCCAAAATATCTTTAGCATGTTCACTTAATACAACAGCATGAATATGTTTGACTTGACTCTTGATTAAAAGCATTGCTGCAGATTTTCCAATCACTTTATCAGCAACATTACAACCTTGAAAAAAAAGTTCATCTTCTAACATCTTATTCATAATAGGAGCAATACCATTTAATTTTGAATGATATTCAAAATTATCTTTAATCGCAATAAATGTATATTCATTTTGAATTAAAATATCGACCACTTTTTTCATAACTATACCACCTTTACACATCATCTATTATAACTCAAAAAAAGATTTCTAATATAGAAAATTTACACATTCTCTTATAAAAAAGTTTATACTCTCATCTATAAGGAGGGCACTATATGACAAAAATAATTGATTTTTTAGCATATGTCATTAAGCATTCCTCAGGTTTAGATACTATAGAATACTTATGTGACTTACATCATCAAAATAGATAAAGAAAACAGAGAATCGTCTCTGCTTTTTTTATTGATGAATTTTTGTTTTTATGACTTTCACTTCATTCATTGAAATATCATCAGATAAGTTATAAACAACTTGACTTAAAACATAATAACCACCATTAATAAAGATTTCAAAAACATGATGATCATAATATATATCTAATTGATATTGTCCATTTAGCTTTGGTGTATGATTTACATTGCACACTTTATCATGTTCAATAGATACTTTACTACGATCACAATATAAACAATCATCTTCAATATAAAGTTTCATACCACCAAAATCCAATTGACTTTTATCATTGAATTCCACTTGCATATAAAATGGTTGATCCAATGATATATCTTGACAATCCGTATTAAAGTAATCTTTTATATTTTGAATAACATTTTGATAAATATGTCCATCTTTTTGAGTAATGACTCTAGGCATAATAAACATCCCAATCCAAGGTTCTTGTGGTATGCTTTCTCGCATACGTAGCCATCCTAACATTGTACGTTTATGATTTTCATCTAAGAATGTTTGAGGGGCATAAAAATCCAAACCATAATCTAAATACATATAATCACCTGTTTTTGTGATAGTCATTGTATCTTCATCAAAAGATACTGGCATAATAACTGCATTACTTACTGGTTTTGGAGGTTTATCTATATTTTCAGGTGAAAAGATCATATAGTATTGTTCATCTATTTGAAACAAATCAGGACATTCCCACATATCTCCTATAGTATCATCAACAAAACGATTACGATATGTAAAATTTAAGCCATCAATACTTTCATATAATAAAACTTCTCCACTATAACCTGTTTGACTAGGAATTTTACTTCCAATAATCATACCTATATGACCATTATTCATAATCCATACTTTAGGATCTCTAGTATGTCTTACATCTCCTAATGTTTCATCTTTGATAACATCTATAACTAAATGTTTATTTTTTTGATTATCAAAATCAAAACCATTATCTGAAATCATTAATGATTGTGATGCTATTAAATCATCATCACTATATTGGACATGGACATATTCTGGATTTTCTTTAGCATATTTAATAGAAGTATAATATAAATATAGTTTTCCATCTTTTTCTATTGCTGAACCAGAGAAGCAACCATTACGATCATAATCTTTAGATGGATACAAAGCCATTGGTAAGTGTTCAAAATGAATAAAATCTTTTGTTGTGGCATGTCCCCAGTGCATTGTTCCCCATTGTGAGGCATATGGGAAATGTTGATAAAAGACATGATAATTTCCTTTATAATAAATTAAACCATTAGGATCATTGATCCAATAATAAGGTGCTGTAAAATGTAACTTTGGTCGCATATTAGTTCTCCTTGTTTATTAATTTTAAAATATCTTTAGGTTGGCATAATTCAATATCAGCATGAATACCTTCACGACTTACACTTCCCCATGAAGCATAAGCAAAATCAATACCAGCATTGATACAAACTTGGTAATCAGATAAAGCATCTCCTATATAAATAACATCATCTTTATGAAGTTGAAGCTTTTCAATACATAAATTGATTGGTTCGGGATCAGGTTTATGTTTTGTTGTATCATCAGCTAATATTGCAACTTCAATATATTGATCTAATCCTTTTGATACAAAATCAATATCATATTGTTTTTTTAGTTTTGCACTAACAACTGCTTGTCTAACATCTGTTTCATGGATTGTTTTTAATACATCTTCCACATCTTCAAAGAGCGTTGCACCTTCTTCATATTCATTAACATATTTAACCCATCTAGCATATGTTTTTTCTTTATCTGCAATACCTAATTCTTCCATAACTTTCATACCTGGATAGGCAGCAAATTTTAATACATCTTCATAAGACCATTCTTCATTTAATTCTTCTTTAATGATTTGTTGTAATGGAATCATATTCATTTTTAATGTATCTAACAATGTGCCATCAATATCATAAATAATTGCTTTATATGTTTTCATATATTGTCTCCTTTGTTAATCTATGAAATATGTTTTATATACTAACTCTGCAAATAAAGAATTTGACCATGCAAACCATGGACGAGTATATTCTTGTGGATTATCTTTATAAAAACCTTCATGTGTTAAACATTCATTATTATCTGTTTTCATAATTGTTTCAATCATTTCCATAGCTTCTTCACGATTACCAGTCAACCCTTGCATTGATAAAGCTATATGCCAAATATAATCTTTTGGTGTATGAGGACTACCAATTCCTTTCGCACATGTTCCTTGATAATAATAAGGATTGTCAGCACTTAAAATAAATTGTCTTGTATGTTGATATAATTCATCATCTTGACTGCAATATCCTAAATAAGGCAAAGACAACAAAGAAGGAACATTGGCATCATCCATTAAACAATAATTACCAAAACCATCCGTTTCATAAGCATACATAAAACCATATTTTGGATGATTAACAACTGCAAAACAACGAATACCATAATCAATATCCCATTTTAACTGATATGCTTTTTCATATAAACGTTCATCGTGAAATATCTCTTTAGCGAATTCCTTTATATATTCCAATATAACACTAGCAAACATATTTGATGGAATAAGATAGTTAAAACGACAAGCATCATCACTTGGACGAAAAGCACTCCAAGTCATTCCTGTTTCATTAACAGGAAAACCTTTTCCATGCCTTCTTAGTGTTTCCGTATCCTCTCTTTGCCACGTTCTTGCGATTGGTCTTTCAAAACGATATGTAGAGTTTTCATGATTTTGTTCAATAATAAATGTATCTACAATTTTATGCATAGCATTTAAAAATTCAGGTGTAAAAATGTCTGTATTGCCACTGATTTGATAATATTGATATGCTAATCTTACCGGATAACACAATGAATCAACTTCATATTTTCTTTCCCAAATCATCGGATTCATATCTGTACAATCATAATATTCTCTTTTATAGACAGCATCTTGATTAAATGCATTTGCATAAGGATCTAATAAAATACATTGCATTTGTTTATGAATAAGTCCAGCAATTAAAGAAGCTAATTCTTTATCTTCTTTAATAAATGGTAAATAATGATTGACTTGTGCAGACGAATCTCTTAACCACATAGCAGGTATATCCCCAGTAATAACAAATGTTTCTTTATCACTTATCTTTTTTAATGTTGTATCAATTGTTGACACAAAGCATTGCTTAAACATTTTTAATAACTTAGGGTTATCTTTTAATACATCATCTGCTTGTTTTAATACATTTTGAATAGATTGTGTTTGCATAATTTTTTTCTCTCTTTCATGATATATCTATAAAAATTATACATCTTTATAATTATATTATCAATTTAATCATTACATTGATTTTCAACTCACACAAGTAAAAAATCCTTATGTTATTATGTTGATATATAGCAACATACATTGGTATAATAAATGTGTCAAAGATGACAACAACTAAATATTATAAAAATTTTTTAGGAGATTATTTTTATATTAAAAGTTTCATTTTAATATGAAAATAAAAATGAAAAGAGAGAAGTGCAATTCTCTCTTTTTACTTTGGATATCAACAATACCATAGAAATATAAATGAATGTTGTTTTATACAATTTTTTATTTAAAATGATACTCTACTAAAAAGAAATTATCCTAAATCCTCACCATTTGTTTCAATAACTCTTTGATACCAATAAAAGCTTTTCTTTTTATAACGCTTCATATCTTTTAAATCATCATTATCTCTATTCACATAAATAACACCATAACGCTTATCCATTTCAGCATGTGATGATAAGATATCAATAGGTCCCCACATTAAATATCCTCTACAATCAACACCTTCTTCTACAGCTGTATAAATAGCATTAATATGCTTTTTCATATAATCAATACGATAATCATCATTAACTGTACCATCAATAAACTTATCTTTTGTTCCTAAACCATTTTCAGTCACAATTATTGGTAATCTATATTTTGCGTAAATATCTCTTAGTCCTAAACGTAATCCCATTGGATCAATAGGCCATCCCCAATCACTTGCTTTTATATGTGGGTTATTCACTTTGTCTTGCCCAGCTTTAGTAGTTAATGAGAAATAATATGATAATGATAACCAATCACATGTATTGTTTTTCAATAATTCTAAATCACCATCTTCTATTAGAGGCATTGTTTTATTCTTTTGCATTTGACTCATTGAATAAGCAGAATAGGTTCCATAAGTAAACATCTCAAAATACATATTCATAGTTTCATTAGCATTAAATGCCGCTAATTGATCTTCAGGAGAACATGAATAAGCATAAAAAGGATAATAAATAACCATTCCTAAGACAAGTGCATCCTTTACTGTATGTACTTTTTCTACAACTTTAGCATGAGCAACAAAAGTATTATGCACCAATTGATTCACAAAAGTTTCATCATCGACACCTTCTGGACATACAGCCCCATAAGCAATTTTACTTGATCCATATTGACCAATCGAATTTTGTTCATTAAATGACACCCATTTTTTAACACGATTCCCATATCTATCAATCATCTTATTAGCATAATTAACAAACATATCTACAACTTCTCGACTATAAAAACCATTATATTTTTCGTATAAAACTTGTGGCATCTCAAAATGATATAACGAACATATTGGATCCATTCCATGTCTAATCATTGAATCAATAAAATCATCATAAAACTGCATACTTTCTTCACTAAAATGAATACCATCCGGAGATACTCTTGACCAATCAATAGAAAAACGATAACTTGTAAATCCCAATTCTTCTAACATAGCAAAATCTTCATCATATAAATGATAAGCATCTATTCCATCTTTGAAGTTACTATGAGAAAAATGATCATCTTTTTTAAATCCACTTGGTCCAAGCAATGGAATCAAATCACATACAGCTGGTGACTTACCTCCTGCTTCATAAGCTCCTTCACTTTGATGTGCTGTTACTGCACCACCCCAATAAAAATCTTCTCTTAACATTTTACCTCCACCTTTCATATACTCTTATTTTTATATAATTATAAACTAAAATCATTATTATTTGAATATGTAAACAATTAACTTCCTTGAAAGACTAAGTAAAAAAATTAATCATTACATTGATAAATGATTAATCCCACAATAACAATTATACATCCAACTAGTTTTTGAATAGAAAACAAATCTTGTATAAAATAATCTAAAATCATCCCACATAACAACTGTGATATAAAAGTCAACAAAGTTAAAACAACAGGAGATACCTTTAAAACAATAATATTTAAAATGAGAATATTTAAAACACCAATAACCCCACCTAAAAAGATAATAGGATTCATTGTTTGTATATCAATAGATGAAACATATGGTAAACCTATCAATAAAAAAATGATAAGGCTTGCTAATAAACCAGTAAAATAATTAAAGAAAGTCCCTAAATATGGTCCCACTTTATCTGATAAATACGCATTAACAGAACGACTTAATACAATTGTCACTCCTGATAAAAGAGCACAAGTCAATGAAATAATCATAACATCACCCCTATTCCTAAAATAATAATAAGTAAACCTAAGCATTGTTTTATATTTAATGATTTCTTTTGAGTCGCTAACCAACCTTTTTGTTGTAAAACAATAGATGTTATTATTTGTCCTATAAGTCCTAATGCTGTTAATAAAGCAGAACCCACCAAAGTAATTGAAAGACTACTTAACACCACTGTAAATACACCTATTACACCACCTAAATAATAATAAATAGGAACATGATTACGAAAACTTATCGCTTCTCTTTTTACTTTCATCACAAGAATAAAAGTGATTAAACCAACAACATGAATGATTACCGTAGATAAATAAACACTAAATCCTACTGATAACTGACCATTAAAAACATTCATAACTGCTACAATAATCCCACAACATAATGCCAATATATAATTCATGATAGCCCCTCCTCTTTTTTGTTATTATAAACAATATTTGTTATAATGAAATAGGACATATGTCATGTTTCATTACAAAAAAGGAGTTTCATATGAATACATATTTACAACAATTAAAAAAACAAAATATTTTTCAAGAAGATATCTATTCTTATTTAGAATTCTGTTCATTTAAAAAGAATACTTGTATTTTACATCAAGGAGAAAAAATCCAATATCTTTATATACTTGTTAATGGGAAAGTAAAAACTTGTCATACGACTTCTAATGGTTTAATGATTTTAAATGCTTTTTCAAAACCTATTACTGTCATAGGTGAAATTGAATTTTTAAATGATATTGATATTATCAATGATATATATACTTTAGAAGATTGTTCTTTTTTTAGAATTTCTATTCATCAATATAAAAATCAACTCATTAACGATACTCTTTTTATGCGTTATCTAGCAAAATCTTTAGCTATTAAACTTTATAAAAACAATCATAATACATCTATATCTATTAACTATCCTGTAGAAAATAGATTGGCTTCTTATCTTATGGCTTGTAGGCAAAATAATATTGTAGATATTAATCTTGTTCAAAGTGCCGAAATGCTTGGTTGTAGTTATCGTCAACTTCAAAGAACTATTCATCATTTTATTGAAATGAAATATATAGAGAAATTAAAAAGAGGATCTTTTTTTATTTTGGATCCTCAACATCTTGATCAATTAGGTCAAGATTTATATTACTTATAATGATTTTGTATATATACAATAGCTTCATATGGTCTTAATTGTTCGTCTATATCTTTATAGTTTGAAATAAGAATTTTAGCATCTGGTAATAGATGTTCCTTATCATAATCACTTATTTGATCAGTAAAATTACAATAGACAATCAATTCCTGATTTTTCCATATACGCTTATAAGCATATACTTTTACATCATCTTTCATAATTAATTCATATGAACCTTCAGTTATAATTTCATATTCTTTTCTAAGTTGAATTAACTTACAATATGTGTAGAAAATAGAATCTTTGTTTTGTAATTCATTTTCTGCGTTAATGTTTATATAATTGGGATTTACCATTATCCAAGGATGTTTATCACTAAATCCAGCATTTGTTGTTGTATCCCATTGCATAGGTGTACGTGCATTATCACGACTAGATTTTCTCATATAACGCATCATATCTTCATGTTTCACACTCTTATCTATTTCTACGAGTTGTTTATAACTATTTAAGCTATCAATATCTCGATAATCTTCTAATGATTGAAATGGAACATTTGTCATCCCCAATTCTTCTCCTTGGTAAATATATGGAGTCCCTTGCATCATATGTAAACAAATACCCAACATTTTCGCTGATTTATCACGATATGTTTCAGTAGATGTATCTCCAAAGCGAGAAACACTTCTTGGTTGATCATGATTTCCCCAGAACAATGAATTCCATGCTTTTTGATAAAGACCTACTTGCCAACGACTCATAATCTTTTTTAAATCAAGTAATTGATATTTACGATCTGTCCATTTATTTTCTTCAGCACCATCTACATTCATAAGTTCAAACTGAAAAATCATACTCAATTCACTATTATCTAATGGTGCAAATTTTTTACCATCTTCAATAGTAACCGCTGGTGTTTCTCCTACACTTAATAATGGTTTTCTAGATAGAACCTTCTTATTCATCTCTTGAAGATATTCATGAATATGAGGTCCATTTACACATACTTGATGTCCTTTGATATCACTATCCACATAATATTTATCTTCATCTTTACTTATAATATTAATCACATCTAATCTAAAACCATCAACACCCTTATCAACCCAATAATTCATTATATCATAACATTCTTGTCTTACTTTTGGATTCTGCCAATTTAAATCAGGTTGTTTTTTAGAAAATAAATGCAAATAATATTGGTTAGTTTTTTCATCTAATTCCCAAGCTGAGCCTTGAAAACAACTTGTCCAATTACTTGGAACATCCCCATTTTTAGGATCCTTCCAAATATAATAATCACGATAAGGATTATCCTTTGATTTTTGACTTTCAATAAACCATTGATGTTCATCACTTGTATGATTAAACACTAAATCCATAACAAGCTTTATCCCCTTACTATGTGCTTCATTCAATAGATTTTCAAAATCATCCATAGTTCCATACTCAGGTAATATTTTTCTATAATCAGAAATATCATAACCATTATCATCATTAGGTGATTCATATATAGGAGTTAACCATATAACATCAACACCTAATTTCTTTAAATAATCTAATCTTGATGTAATTCCATTAATATCTCCAACGCCATCATGATTACTATCTTGAAAACTTCTTACATAAATTTGATAAACAACACTTTTTTTCCACCAATTTTGCATTTTTTTATCCTCCTTTTTTATGCAATAAAACTCTGTAGTCAAAAGCCACAGAGTTTTATATTTTACTTAAAGAATTGTGGTAAATATTTTTTATGAGCTTCTAACATCTCATCTAATATTTTCTTAGCTGTAATTTCACTTTGAACAAGTGGGTTAATTGCCATAGCAACTAATGCATCATCATAATTTCCACTTACTGCTACATTTGTTGTTAGTATTTCAAAGGCTTTTAATTGTTGAATTAAACCAACAACTTGTAATGGTAATTCACCTACTGGAATTGGTTTTGGTCCATCTTTTGTAATAATGCTGCTAACTTCTACCACAACATCATCTGGTAAATTAGAAATAGCCCCATTGTTTAGTGTATCTACAACTTGAATATCTCTCTTATCATTATATAAAGAAGAAATTAAGTTACATGCTGCATCACTATAATAAGCTCCACCACGTTGTTCTAATTCTTTTGGTTTTACATCAAGATTTTCATCTTTATATTTTTCAAATAATTCTTTTTCTACTTGTTTAACAACTTGTGCACGACAACGATGATTATCAGCATCTTCTTGACAATGTTCCAACATTTGTTGTTTTTGTAAATAATAACGTAAATATCCTATTCCTAAATATCCATAACTATTTAAGAATTCTGAACTCCATGGAATATCAACAATATTCTTTAATGATTCTTTACTTCCTTCATTAATCATTCTTTCAATTAATTCACGATTTTTATTTTCACCATTCATTTGAATATCTAAAGCATAGATCATATGATTGATTCCACCAATCTTAACATCAACTTGATCACTATCTTTAGCTTCTAATACCTTTTCAATATCTTTAATCATATTAACAGGTCCATTACATAATCCAATGAATTTCTTCCATCCTGTATGTCTAAATACAGCTTCAGCATTAATTCCAGATGGATTAGTAAATGAAACAATCCATGCATCTGGACATAATTCTTCACAATCTTTGATAATATCAAAGATAACTGGAATCGTTCTTAAAGCTTTAAACATTCCTCCTGGTCCATTTGTTTCTTGACCAATGATTCCATATTTTAATGGAATCAATTCATCTTTTTCACGAGCATCTAATTGACCAACTCTAAATTGCGTTGTGACAAAGTCAGCATCTTTTAAAGCTTCTCTACGATTTAAAGTGAGATGAACATCAATATCAACCCCTGCTTTTTTAACCATTCTTTTAGCAAGGTTTCCAACGATTTCTAACTTTTCTTTTCCTTCTTCAATATCGACTAGCCATAATTCTTTAACTGGTAATTCATCATATCTTTTGATAAAACCTTCAACAAGTTCTGGTGTATAGCTACTTCCTCCACCTATTGTAACAATCTTAACACCTTTCATAATTTTCCTCCTTCAAGCACTTTGCTGCTTCTTCATCTAAAACAACAATAACATTATGATGTCTTTGAATAATAGAACTAGGGAAATCTTCACTCACTTCTCCTTCAAGCATTCTTTTCACAAGATCTGCTTTCTTTTTTCCTTTAGCCATCATAATTAATTGTTTTGCTTGCATAATCGTATGAATACCTTGTGTAACTCCTTTTGTTGGTACATCTTCAATACGATCAAAACCATAATCTAAAGAACTTTGAATAGACTCTTGATGTAAATCAACAACATGACATCCACCATCAAATGGACTACCAGGTTCATTATAAGCAATGTGTCCATCCATCCCTATTCCTAATATTTGAATATCAATAGGATTATCTTTGATTTCATTTTCATATCTTTCACATTCCTTATCCATATCCATAGCTGCACCATTTAATGCATGTACATTTTCTTCTTTGATATTGATTTTACTAAAAAGATAATCTCTCATAGCTGTTGCAAAACTTCTTGGATGTGTTTTTTCTACACCTACATATTCATCCAAGTTAAATGCTTTTACTTTTGAAAAATCAACACGTCCCTTTTGATATTCATTAATAAAGTAATCATAAACTCCTAAAGGAGTTGAACCAGTTGCAAAACCAATAACTGGTTCACTATTTTTAATAATGAAATCTGAAATATGTTTTCCCACATATTCATCTACTTCTTTTTCTGTTTTAAAAACAAATACTTTCACAATATCACCACCATTTTCCCATATCATTATTATCAATAAAAATTATATCATATTTTCATATAAAATTATTTTTTTTAGTTGAATTGATAAGAAATTGTTTGTTCTAATACACGATAACATGTATTTAGTTCTTCACTTACAAATATGTTTGATATTTGGAAGCAAAGATTTGATTATTGTTTTCTAGTAATGTATATTTCACAACACTATCATTTTGCTTTAAATCTAAAGACTCTAAAACATTCGGTTTAGAAAAGTTAAATAAAACTATCTCATATATCTTAAATTATTCACTTCTTTCATTACCACCTTATACTTCTATCCATTTCATGATAAACCTTATGCCTTGCTTGAATAAGTGTTCTCTTAATGTGGCTATAGAATTCTTCTAAATACTTTTTTCATTTCTCTTCTCCTAAAAAAGATAAAACAAATCATACAAATTCATTGTATATTTATTTCATCTTTGAAAACGGCAATTATTTTAAACAAGTTAAATATTTCGCAATACCATCATTATCAACTGTATCAATAACTGAAGTTGCAATGGCCTTTAATTCATCAACAGCATTTCCCATAGCTAAAGAGTGACATACAAGTTGAAACATTTCTTTATCATTCACACCATCACCAAATGCATATGTATCTTGATAATCAATATTTAATTTCTTATATAAGTATTCACATGCTGTTCCTTTAGTAAATCCTTTGTTATAAACATCCATACGTATTAATCCTGTTTCATAAGGAACCATTGTTAGTTCATCTTCTAATTCATGATACGCTTCCCACATTTGTTTAGCATTTTCAAACAAAACACAACAGCTTTGTGCTTTGACATCTTGAGCATTAAATTCTTCACAAACATCTGTAGGTCTTTTTTTCGTACCTGAGAACATTTCACGATGTTTTTTTACAAGCTCATGATCTACATGACAACACCATTCTTGCTTCATACCATAATACATAGGTTTTCCATTTGTTTTATTAAAAATATTTTCCATTTTTTCAACTTGTTGTGTAGAAAGAAAATCATTAACAAGCACTTCATCATGAAAACAAATATAATGACCATCTTTAAAAATATATCCATCAAAATCAACACCTAAAATATCTTCTATTCCTGCCCCTCTGGCACTAGCAATCACAATATAATTTCCTTGATTTTTAAAATCTTTTAAAGCTTGTTTAACTTTTTCACTAGGATACATTATTCCATGAGGAACATTGATTAAAGTTCCATCAATATCAAAAAAAGCTATTTTCATAACAATCCCTCACTTACTCGTTTTTACATTATAACATGATTATCTATCTCGCTAGATTTATTTCAATAAAAGAAAACAGATAGACTATTTTGCTTGCAATGTAACAACAACCAATTCTGGTTGATTATTCACTCTTAATGGAAAAATACTATTTCCAATACCTCTACTGACAATCATATGTGTCTTTTCTTGCTGATATAAACCACTATCATATTGAGGAAACAAACCTTGATGAGGAGCAACGATTCCACCAATAAAAGGTATTCTTATTTGTCCACCATGAGCATGTCCTGTTAAAACAAGATCAATTTTATTTTCAACATAAGTATCAAAAACTTCAGGTCTATGGGATAAAAGAATAGTAAATATATTTTCTTTTCTACTATTATCTATTTGTGTATCTATGATTGTGGAATCTTCTACTCCCATTTCATGAGCCATCTGTGGATCATCAATACCCATCAACTGAATACTTTGTCCTTCTTTATCTATAATGTAAGATTGATTACGACAAACATGAACACCTTCTTTTTTTAAGTTTTCTTCCAATACTTCATAATCTGATAATCTTGATTCATGATTCCCAGTCACATAATATATTGGTGCTATATCTTTTAAGCTTTGAATGAATTTCATAGAAACATCTATATCAGTACGTCTTGAATCTACCAAATCACCAGTTATAACAATCATATCTGGTTTTTCTTTTTTGATTTGTTTTATGAGAGTATGATTTAACTTTTTTGATTTTTCATTATGATAATCTGATATTTGAATGATTTTATAGTTATGAAAATTTTGTGGAATTGTATTTGTTTTGATTTGATAAGATACTGTTTGTAAAGATGTATTTTGCATATATAAGTAAACACCCACCAAACAAACAAGTATAATTAACACGATTAAATAACTTTTCTTTTTCATTTCATTCTCACTTCCTATCTTATGACAATTCTTATTACACCTAGTATAAATAAATGTATTGGATAAAACCAGTAAAAAAACCACTTAGAAAAAGCATTCTTTTGTCCTTGTGTTCCATTATATAAATAAACAATCATTATTCCTCCTATAGAAATACCAACCATATTCCCCACTGTCAACAAAAGATTCAAATCACTTGGAATAGATCCAATATTCCCCATATAATTAAATAAACCAAACAATATAATAGAAACAATAAAAGCTAATTTATGTTTTATCTTAGAATCCCTTGCCCATATAAATAATAACGTAAATAATGGTGCAAATAATGCCCAATCACAAAAAGTAGATATAAAAATTAAAATCATAATAATAAAACTCTTTAAATAGAAATTTGATATCTTTTCATTTACAAGAAGGATCAAAAAACACAACAATAATGTAAACATCATATTAAAACCACAAAATGCAATAATCTTTTCACCAGTAAAAGCTTCAGTTAAAGCTAAACAATATGGCAACTCTGAAATCAAAGCAAATAATCCTAATCTCAATGCATATCTTTTTTTAGAGTGAGTATAATTATATCCTTCTACTAGAAAATAACACATTGTGATTGCAGTTAAATAACCAATATTAATCAATATTTTAGTTAATAATTCACCTTGTTGCATAAAAATAATTGCAATATGATTCAATAACATAGCTAACATTGCAATATATTTAATCATATCTCTATTCAAGACTTGATAAGATGTTTTTATCATATTTTTCCCCTTTATATTTATAAAGAAAAAGAAGCATATCAAAACTTCTCTTCTTATTCTTTATTCAACTTCTTTTAACATTTGTTCAGCATTCTCTGCTGCTTTTACTTTCGCAAAAGCTTTTTCAATAATACCTTCTTCATTAATTAAATATGTAGTTCTGACAACACCCATTGTTTTCTTTCCATACATATTTTTTTCTTTCCATACATCATAAGCTTGAATAGCTTGCAGTTCTGGATCAGATATTAAAGGAAAAGGTAACTGATATTTTTGTTCAAATTTCTTATGTGAAGCAACACTATCTTTACTTACACCTAAAACAATAACATCTTTTTCCATAAAATGTGGATAGTTTTCAGCAAAACCACATGCTTGTTTTGTACATCCTGGTGTATTGTCTCTTGGATAAAAATAGAGAATAACTCTTTTACCTTTATAATCACTTAATGATATTGTTTCTCCATCTTGATTCAATAATGAAAAATCTGGAGCTTTCATTCCTACTTCTAACATAAAAACCTCCTTGTATAAATTCTTAAGATTATTGTACTCTATCTTATCTTTTTATACAACTGACGAGCATTTTTTTATTTCTTCTTGAAGTTTATCAATACTTTTTTTCCATAATTCAAATTCATCTTTTTTATCATCAAATGTACTTTCTTGATTGTCTTCTACTGGAGGTTGTAAATAAGATACATAGGCACTATTTAATGTTATTAAATCACCTAAAACATTAAAGAATGCACCTATGATTGCTTGTTCATCAGTTGAAAAAGAATCAATAAAACCAGCTGATAATAATACAGCAAAACTATCTATCGCTAATGGATGGACAACAGGTAAGGACATAGGGATCACCTATATATGATATGTTATTATTCAAATAATGTTTGTTGTAAATGTCCTGATACAATTTTGATTTCATCATTTGTTTGTTTTAAAAACTTATCTAATAATAAGGGATTTGTTAGCCAATCTTTCATATCTTGTCTTGATATAAATAATGGCATTCTTGAATGAATAGGTTTCATGACTTCATTAGCTTTTGTTGTGATAATCACAACTTGTTTATCATGATAGATTCCTGCCATAAACAATTGCTTATCATTTTTAGATTCAAAAGATATTTGATGATGAGCTTGATCCCATTCATAGAATCCTTTTGAAGCTATAACACACCTACGATATAAGACATCATCTTTAAACATCTTTTTTTCAAGTATTGTTTCACATTTAGCATTAATAATTCTTTGAGGAATAAGAGGATGAGTATAACCCCATTCCATCTTTACTGAAACAAGTTTTCCTTGATGACTAATAATAACTGCAATTTGATCACTAGGCAATTGATCTTTTTGATCATCACTACCTACTAATTTCCTTGTTTCATCATCTATATAAAATTTTCCACACATAATTTTCACCTTTTTTATTATACAATTTTTACCTATATTTGTAAAAAAAAGAAGTAACCGAAGTTACTCCTATGCTTCTTTATCAGCAATTGATTTTTCATATACCTTAAAGAAAGGATAATAAACAAGAATACTTATTCCAATTAAGACAAACATAAAGATAACATTTCTCATATCTAATGCAGATAAGAATCCTTGAGCAAAGAATGGTGTAAATGATGGATCAATAATATAACCACAACTTACCCAACCTAAGCTTTGTACCAAATATCCTAAATAAATAGAAATACAAGGCATCAAAACAAAAGGAATTGCTAGAATTGGATTTAAAACAATTGGACCACCAAAAATAACAGGTTCATTAATACCACAAATACCAGGAACAACACTTAATCTTCCAATAGATCTTAAATGTTTAACATGAGAAAAACACATTAATAAAACCAAACCTAAAGTATTTCCCCCGCCACCTAAAACAGCATAACGATACATTTGTAAGTTCATCACATGACTTGCTGATTGTCCAGCATTCACTAATTCAGCATTTAAACCAGAGTTTGTTAATCCTAAAGTAAAAACAATAGGGAAAATAATAGAAGAACCATTAATTCCAAATAACCATAAAATATTAGAAAAAGCAAAGATTCCCATATAAGCCCATACATTATCAACACTTGAAATTGCTGGAGTTAATACACTCATAATTAATTCAGGTAAAGCTTTTCCACTAACAGCAATAAATACTAAATTCATTCCATAAATCACAATAATATTAGCAGCCAAAGGCAATAATGAATTCACAAAATTAGTTACTGCTGAAGGTACACTAGCAGGGAAAGTAAAGACTGCTTTACTACCAACAAAACGACAAATTTCAACAGATAACAATCCTACAATCAATGCAACAAACAAACCATCTGCTCCTAAGTATTGCATTGATAATTGACCATCTTGAACTGGTGCAGCAATCATTAAGAATACACACATCGCAATAATTCCATTAATAGCTGCCTTCATTTTATAGCTTTCTGCTAAACAATAACTCACTCCAAATGATGTAACCAAACCAATCAATCCCATTGTCATTGTATATGGAATTGTAATTGTATTATAATTTGCAACTGCCCATTGCTTCCAAGCAATCATACCTTTCATAAAGATATTGCTTGTATTTAAATCTACAAGTTCTAAATTAATTGGTGGATTTGCTATAATTAAAAATATAGAACCAACAACAATTAATGCTAAAGACATCATCATACCATTAGAAATAGCTTGTAAATGTCTTTGATTACCTAACTTATCTGATAATGGTGCTAACCATTTCTCTAATTGACTAATCATTTTTTCTCTCCCCTATTAAAATTGCCACTCATTAAATTGAAAAGCTGTATCAACAACATTTTCTGGATCATATTCTTCTAAGATTTTTGCATATCTTTCTTTATAATCATTTGTGACTTCAGCTTGTGGAATAACCTTACTTGCTTCATTTAAGAAATGGAATGAATCTCTACCCATTGCTTGTCCACGTTTTGTATGTTTATCTAAAGCATAATCAGGTATTTCTGGGAATTTACCCATTGCGAAAGATTTAATACAAATATTTTTTAATAAATCACTTGAACGATCTTTTTCACATTGACATAAATAACGAATAGCATGTATGAAATAGATTGTACGATCATTATCTCCATAAATATATTCTTTACGCATTTGATTTAAACTGTTTAACATAATTGCAGCCATTGGATTTCCCATTCCAATATCTTCTACTGAAATTGTAATTAAACGTCTCCATAATTTTTCTTCCATTTGAGGTGAAGTAATAAACATTTCATATGCAAACATACATGCTTGTTCTTCTAAACCTCTACGAATTGATTTTTGTAATGCTGAAATAACTTCATCAGCAGCATAACCATTTCTTGTTGTCATTTTTGCCCAAGGGTCATACATTGTTTTTGCCATAATAGTTGCTCCTTTCTTTTTTCTATGACATAATTAAGGAAAAGAGGTGTTTCTGATGAATTTAGTACATTTAGCTGAAAAGTATGAATTAAATAACTTAGAAAAACAAATTGTTGCTTATATGCAAGAACATATTTCTGAATTAAAGTCTATTGGCATACGTCAAATGGCAAAAGATAATTATACCAGTACATCAACCATTTATAAGTTATGTGATAAATTTGGTTTCTCTGGGTATAGTGATATGATTTATCATCTGGCATCTACCAAGGATATGACTATCAACTTTAAAGAAAAATATCTTGAATATAAAGATTCATTTCATTCTTTAATTCATGACAAATCAAAGCGTATCATTGTTTTTGGATTAGGTTTTTCTGCTCCTATTGCTGAATATATGCAACAACGTCTGATATTGTTAGGATATCAAGCATTAAGTGTTGTTCATATGGAAATGTTTAGTGAATTCTTTAATGATAATACAGTTTGTATTATTGTATCTTATTCAGGTCAAACACCGCGTTTGTATGAGCTTGTGAAAACAGCAGAGCAAAATCATATTCCAGTGATGAGTTTTGTAGCAAATCCAAAGTCTCCAATTTATCAAACATCTACATTGCCTATTCTTATTGGAGAGTATAATTCATTTGCTCATGAAATAAATAAACCTAATACCTTTTTTGGTGAAACAATCATTGCTTTTGAAACACTCTTATTTGATTAATTGTCACAGCATTATTATACAAATAAATACAAAAAAGTTTATTTATTTAAGGTATTTAAAAACATGTTATGAAATTTATAACATGTTTTTAAATAAGTATACCTTCAAAATGATCATATTCATGTTGAATAATTTGGGCAGTATAACCGGTAAATGTTTTTATCTTTCTTTTAAAAGATTCATCTAAATAGTCTACTTTTATCTTTTTATATCTTTTTGTTGGTCTTGTTCCTACAAGTGATAAGCAACCTTCTTCACATTGATATTGACCTTCTTGTTTTAAGAATTGGGGATTGATTAATATCAAATCCTTTCCTTCATCATTCACAATCATGATTCTTTTATGATACCCTATCATATTAGCAGCTAATCCAACACATTCTTGTCTGTGTGCCTCTAATGTATCTTTTAAATCATTAACAATATGTATATCTATTTGTGAAGCAGGGATTGATTTTTGTTGTAAGAAAAACTGATCTTTTATAATATCTTTTATCATCATTTATTTCCTTTCATTAATAATCCAACTCATAATAACATCTACAATATATTCTTGTTCTTCTAATGTCAATTCCTTTTTTGGTGGTATTTTATGCCATTTATACAAACAGCTTCGACAACATGTTCCAGTCGCATGTTGTCCTATAAAAACAGGATGTCCTCGCATTGGAGTTTGTTTTCCATCATTAATAGGTTCTGCTGGTGCTAATCGTTGTCTTATAAAATCTATACAATGTTGTCGTATTGTTTCTAATCCTTTCTTATCAATATAATCCTTATCTTTTTGTTTTAAATGAAATTGACTTCTAAACTTAGATGCCTTTAAACGATTTAATTTATACTCTATAATCTTTGTTTCTGCATGATTCATGAATATATCATAACACTCTCTTTCCATTCTAACATAATAATTTTTAATTTTATTACATTTTTTTGTTATTTTTATTTGAAAAATCCAATCATTTTTACCAAAAAGATTGTTTTTATATGAATTAGTGATAAAATCATATATATGAATGAGGGGTGGTTAAATGATTAAAAATAAAAAAATATATTTTTCTTTATTTATGTTTTTTTTATTTTTCTTATTTTCTCTTTTTATATACCACCAAACCTTAGAAAAAAACTTAAATGATGAAATGGCAGATAAAGTCAATGAGGTTGCTTTACAAAATACAAAAGCTGTTCAAAAAGCCATCAATAATAATTTTACGCTTCTTGATGAAACAAAGAATCATATTATGAATGCTTATTATCATAATGGAGAATTTGAAGTGGATAATGTTATTGATGAAATGAATTCTGTTGTTAGTAGACAAGTTTTCTTTAGATTAGGTATTGTTTTAAAAGATGGAACAACTTATTCTACTCGTGAAGAAAATTCTGGTATACTTGAACGTACTTATGTTCAAGAAGCATTAAAAGGAAATCATTATATATCTGATGCTTTTGAAGATCATATTACTCATAAACCTACAATTGTTTTTAGTGCCCCTTTATATGATGGTGAAAATCTTATCGGTGCTATTTTTATGGGTTATGATGCTAGTGAATTACGTAATGAAATTTCAATGAGTAGTTTTGATGATGAAGGTTATTCTTATATCATTAAAACAAATGGAGATGCTGTTATTGATAGTACTCATGAGAGTTCTTTTCATAACTTAACAAATTTCTATGAGTCCTTATATACTGCTTCTCCTAACAACGAAGATTGTGTTTTACAACTTAAAAGGGAATTAGGCTCAAAAGCAGAAGGATATTTTATATTTAATAATAAGATTGATAAATATTGTTATTATACATCTTTAGATATTAAAGATTGGTATTTATTAACGATTGTCCCTAGACAATCTATTGAACAACTATCTCGTACCATTTTAATGACAACTATTCTCTTCTTTCTTGTTTTATATGCTTTATTTTCTTTTTTAATCTTCGCTCTTTATAAATTCATGAGAGAAAAGAATAAAGAATTAGAAAAAATTGTTTATGAAGATAAAGTGACTCATGACATGTCATATCAAAAGTTCTTAAAAGAAGAACCTTATTTCTTTGCAAATCTGAAGTATGATGAACATGCTGCTTTTATCTTTTTAGATATTAATAACTTTAAATTAATTAATGATTTATATGGAGTAGAGCATGGTGATAAGATATTATGTTTCATTTCTCAAACAATCAAAAATAATATTAATAAAACAGATATTTTTGCAAGACTATATGGTGATGAATTTATTATTCTTACATCTTATAAAAATCGTAAAGAATTAGAACAACGCATTTTAAATATTAAAAACTTTATTAGACATGAAAGTCGTACTCATAATAATTATGTTTTAAAAGCTCTTTTTGGTATTTATGAAGTTTTGAATATTCATGAAGATTATGAATATATGCAAAATTGTGCTAAGATTGCTCATAAAAATATAAAACAAAAGAAAGATATTTATTATTTATTTTATAATGATGATATGCGTACTCATTTACTTCATAATAAGAAACTTGAAGATAAGATTACTCAAGCTATTGAAGATAATGAATTCATTGCTTATTATCAACCTCAATTTGATACCTTTACTAAAAAGGTTGTTGGTGCTGAGGCTCTTATTAGATGGAAAAAGAAAGATAATACTGTTTTATCTCCTTTCCATTTTATAGATATTGCCGAAGCAACAGGATTAATTATTACTTTAGATGAACTTATTTTTATTCAAGTATGTAAAAAAATACGTCATTTATTAGATCACAAGATGAATGTTGTTCCTGTATCAGTTAATATATCAAAGAAAACTTTATATGATAGTCAATTTATTTCAAAATATAAATCACATATTAAAGAATTTAATATTCCTCCAAATCTTATCCAATTAGAACTTACAGAAAGTTTAATCATGGTTGATAAAAATAGAACTAATGAAATTATTGACCAATTACATGAAATTGGATTAAAGATATTTATGGATGATTTTGGTACTGGATATTCTTCATTATTAATGTTAAAAGATATTCCTATTGATATTTTAAAGCTTGATAAGTCTTTTATTGATGATTATCAAGATTTAAAGAGTAGTCAGATCTTAAAAGCAACTATTAAATTGGCACATGCTTTGAATATGCATACAGTTGCTGAAGGGGTTGAAACATTAGAACAGTATGAATATTTAAAAGAATTAAAGTGTGAAGTTATTCAAGGATACTATTTCTCAAAACCTTTAAGTGAAGAAGATTATATAGAACTATTACAAAAATAAGAGTCCTTATCATGATGATATGGACTTTTTTGTATTATTAAAACTACAAACATTATTGTCTGTAGTTATATGCTTGATCTAATGCATTTATTAAATCTTGTAATAATAATTCGGTTTCTTCCAATCCTACATACATACGTATATGTCCTAAATATAGTCCCCTTTGTTTTAATTCTTCTTCATTATTTCCTTTAAAAACAGGCATGACTAAACTTTCAAAACCACCCCAGCTATAAGCTAAAGTAAAATGTTTTAATGAATCTATAAAAGTTTCAATGATTTGAGGAGTTGCATCTTTTAAAACAAATCCAAATAAACTTCCATATCCTTTTAAGTATTTATTTCTTATATCTTTTGATGTATGAACTAATGGATGATATACCTTTAAAATACGCTTATCTTTTTCTAAAAAATGAATCACTTGTTTAACACTTTCTTCTTGGGCTTTTAAACGTACTGGTAATGTTCTTAAACCTCTTAAGGCTAACCAAGCATTCATAGGAGACATCGTTGCTCCTAAAAGAATTTGTCCAAAATCATCAATTTGTTTCATTAATTCATGATTAGTAACAACGACTCCACCTACTAAATCACTATGTCCTCCTATATATTTAGAACATGAATGAACAACAATATCTATTCCATGTAATAAAGGATTTTGAAATAATGGTGTAGCCCATGTATTATCAATAACTGTTAAGATATTTCTTTCTCTTGCAAACTCACTCATTAATTCTAAATCTAGCATTTCAAATTTTTGAGATGAAGGACTTTCAAAATAAATCATTTTTGTATTTCCTTTGACATAGTCAAAGATTTCTTTTGTATCCAAAACATCAATCTTAGTACTTTCAACACCAAATTTTTCTAATTGTTGAATTAGTTTAACGGATGATCCATAAACTGTATTGACAATAACGACATGATCATGTTGTTTCACTAAACTTAAAATCGTAGCACTGATAGCTCCCATTCCAGAAGCAAATGTTCTAGCACATTCTCCTTTTTCTAATTGAGCTATTTTGGTCTCTAATAACTCTAATGTTGGATTATTTCCTCTTGTATATGTATAAGCTGTTTCTTGGTTTGTATTAACAGCGACATAATGTTGATAGTTCTTAAATTGAAATGATGATGTTTGTACAATTTCCGGGGAAATACTTTGATACTCTTTTCTTTCATTTTCTAATGATAAACAAATATTTTCTAGATCTTTCATATAATTATTTCCCTTCTACTTTTTCAATAAAACCAATACCTATTGGATAAGGTCCTGTATGAACACCGATTGTTGCTCCAATTTGACGAATTGGTACTTCATCATCAAATTCTGGAAAAACTTCTTTTAAAGCATTTAGAAATTCTACTTTAAATGCTTTACATTCTTCCTCATCATAACCAAAACCAACACTAAAGCGATATTTTTGAATATCTAATTGATTCTCTTTAAAATAAGCAATAGCTTGTTCAATAATTTTATGTTTAGATTTCTTACGACCACGTGTAATACCATTATTAAAGATTTCACCTTCTTTTAACAAAATTAGTGGTTTAATCCCTAATGCTCCTGCTGCTATACCAGATAACTTACCTAAACGACCACCATGAACCAAATAATCCATACCACCAATCGTAAAGAAAATTCTACCTGTTTCTTTGATTTTATTAATATAATTGATATTATCTTCAAAAGATAATCCATTTCGTTGTTGAACTACTGCTTCTTCTACTAACATTCCTTGTAATACTGTATTGAATGTTGCATCTATAACTTCAATCTTAGCATTTGGATAATCATCCAATAACATGTTTTTAGCATTCATAGCTGAATTATATGAACCTGAAAACTTTGTTGTAATACAAATACATATAATATCAATCCCTTTTTCTACAAAAGGTGTAAAGACATCTAGATAGTCTTGAATTGATGGCATTGATGTTTTAGGAAATACTTTAGGATTATCTATCATAAATTGATAGAAATCTCTTATTCCTAATTCTACAATTTCTTTTTGATGATGAATACCATCTGTTGATACATAGAATGGTACAACTTTAACTTCTAAAGATTTCACTTGATCCAATGATAAATCACAAGAACCATCAGTTATAATCTGATACATTTTATCCCTCTTTTCCTATTTCTATATATTATAACTATCTTATGTAAACTTTGTGTAAACAAACATTATCACTTTAACATTTTCTCCATTTTTATATGCTTAATTCCTGCTTCCATAAATTCATCTGATATCTTTTGATATCCATTCTTTATATAAAACTGATAAGCTTTTACTTGAGCATCTAATATGAAATGTTGATAACCTTGTTTCTTATAATAACTTTCTATATATCTTAATGTTTCACTACCAAAACCAAGATGTCTATATTCTTTATAAAATCCAAATCTTTGTAACTTAATTATAGAATCATTTATCTTTAAACAACGTATCGTTCCTACATTATCATTTTTATACTTTATTAGAAAATGATCACATATATCATTTATACAATCATATTGATCAACTTCAATAGATTGAGGAACATTCATACCAACTACAAAAAGAATATGTCTAATCTTTATACACTGTTTTAATTCATTTTCATTTTTAACATGTTTTATCTCTATCATCTCTAATCACCTTTCAACGTACTATCATTATATCAATAATAGCATAAACAAAAAAGAAGTATCAAAACCTATATAGTTTTCATACTTTCTTTTTGATTGTTATTGTATTAAAAACTGCTAAAAGCTATGTAAATACTAAACATTATTTTTTTGATAAGATTTTATCATTTGATCTACTACTTTGAATTTCTCAAAAATATCACTTAAGGTAATCTTTGATTTAGGATATTGTTCCTCTTTATATTTTTGAAAATTATAATTAAATATTGAAGAATTCTCTAACATTTTTATAATCTCATCAAAATCATTCAAATTTTCAAGAGTATCTCGATTTTCAGAAACTTTAATAATTGTTTTTGCTAGCATTTCATTATCTATAAGATGATTGTTCTCATTCAATAAAAGATAAATATCAAACAAATCTCTCATTCGTGTATTATATTCACCCCTATCAAGAGTAGTTTCATATTTCTCGGCAATAATATTTTCTACTGTATAAGTATTAAGATTTAAAATCTCGTTAGAAAACAAACTTTTTAACTTTGAATTTAATGCTCCAGGAAAAATCAAAGTATTATTTGATATATCTATTTTCATTATAATTCTTGTATTATCACATTTTGCAATTATTTGAGCTACAAACCCAGAATACTGATTATCCTCTTGAGCTCGTCTTATATTCTCTAATGAATAGTCAAAAAAGCTATCTGTCTCTGTTTCAATAATTTCAATCAAAATTTTTCTTATTTCTTCAATTCCATAAATCGTACTTCTATATGTCACATCTAAATCTCTCGTCATTCTTGTATCCAATCCTAACAAAGTAGATACAACAAAACCACCTTTTAAAATAAACATATCATTATATTTTGATAATCCTATTTTCTTTGCAAATTCTTCTAATACATATCTTTGTTGAACGTTTTGAATGTCCAATTCTTTTGATATAGCAATTTTTTTCATTTCTGTTTTCCAATGATTTATATTTCTAAATTCCATATTTCCTCCTTATGGTTTCATCATCAAACTTACAATTTCAAAAACTTTATCACTAATTCCTAATTTTTTTGCATAACGAGATAATTTATTTAGGTTTACTTTTCCTTTAAAATAGTTTTGGATAACTTCAATATATACTTGTTGCTCTATTCTATCCTTACTTCTAATAATGTCGCAAACAGTTCTTTCTTTATCATAGACTTTTATCGTATTACCAGCTATATCAATTACATCTTCTATACCTAAACCAAAATATTCTTTTTTAACATAAAAAATATTTAATACATGACTTTTTCTTAAATGATAACCTGACTCTGTTGTCACACTAAATTTTCTTGGAAATCTGTCAGTAAGATTGTGTAAATATGCTGCTGTTTCATGGCTATATATGAGTTTTTGATTTTGCATCTGATAAACTTTTAGCATATCAGGGAAATAATCTTTATGAGAATAAATTCCTTTTTCTACTTTTTTAATAATACTATTCTTTTCTAAATTTTTAATCTGTCTTTGATTATACCCTAATTGCACTAAATCAGAATACTTAATTAAACCATTTTTTTCTTTAATGAAATCGTCAAAGCTTTGTTTAGAATTCACAATTATCACCTCTGTATATAATGTACATATATTATATCATATTTATGTACGTTATATACATTTTTTTCTTTATCATTTTGACATTTCAAATTAAATCTAACCTTGATACTACTTTTTAACACCGGATGTAGTATCAAAGTCAATTTACAAAGTACTATTTTATTTAATTATCTCGCTATCATTATACCAATAAGCAAACTATTTTTCAATGCTATCAGCAATTATACTTATCTTTAAAAACGTATAATAAATATGATTTATACAATATTCATTATACGTTTTCTATTATAGTTGAGTATCTCTGATAATACATCCATCTTCAATTGTAATAATACGATCCGCAACATTGGCAATTAATTCATCATGTGTAACCATAACAACTGTTTCTTTATACTTTCTTTGTGCCATTCTTAATAAATTAACAACCTCTTCTGAACTCTTAGCGTCAAGATTACCTGTTGGCTCATCAGCAAATATAATAGCTGGTTTATTTGCTAATGCTCTTGCAATAGCAACTCTTTGTTGTTCACCACCTGATAATTCATTAATAAATGAATATTTCTTTTTTTCTAATCCTAGTAATTGAATAAGCTCCTCAATATATTCCTTATCAACATATCCAGAATCTAAATAAATAGGAAATGTAATATTTTCTATAACATTAATAGTTGTAATTAAATTAAAGAATTGAAAAACAAATCCCATTCTTCGCCTTCTAAAACGTGTTCGTTTATGATCATTCATATCATATAAAGACTCATCTTCAAGAAAAACTTCCCCCTTATTAGGTTCAACCAAACCTGCCAAAACATGAAGTAATGTACTTTTTCCATGTCCACTTCTTCCAACTATTGCTACAAAAGTTCCTTCTTCTATCTCTATATTTATATCATTAATGGCAATAACTTGATTTTCTTTTTCACCATATTTTTTTGTAAGATGATTTCCTTTTAATATTGTATTCATCATTTTACTCCCTTTCTTCTATTTTAATTAATTCTTTATTTTTAAGTATTATTAACATAGGAATAATAAAATCAATAACAAGAATGAAAAACTGTATAACTAAAAGAAAAATAAAATTCGATAATTGAAATTTTTGCATATAATAATGACTTTGAAGAACTGTAAAAAACAAACTGAAAGAACTCATCATAACAAAAACAATAATAACCTTTATCAACTGCTTCTTCATAATATCCAAATCAGTCATACCTAATAATCTTTGTAAAAAATAATCATGTTTATGATTTTCAATATCACTGATATTCATATACATTAATATAATAAAAGTCGCAACCATAACTGCAATAATACTACTTGTTGGAATAAATAATTTATTTAAATTATTAACAGCATCTTCATATATTTGATATTCATTTATATACTTCACTTCTATATCTCTATACTTCATCATAATATTTAAATAATTATCGACTTCGGCTTTATTGTCAAAAAATACATAAGCTTCTTCATAGATATTTTCATTAAAATATGTATCAAATTCTTCTTTATTCAAATAGATTGCATCTTCAGGAAAATAATGAACTGTTTCAATAGGAATATCGTTATATAAAATCTGATTTCTGTTTAAAAAACCTTTTATATACTCCACTATCTCGATATCTTGAGAAGATACATAAAGACATAAATTACTATTAACATTAGAAACTAAATCTTCTACAACTTTAATATCAACAAGTTCATCTCCTGAATAACTAAACACATCATTTTTTTCAACTTTATGTTTGTCATTTAATACAACATTAGTCCCTCCATTATCTGTTTCTAATGGAAAGTTTTTTAACGTATCTAATAGATAAACATATTCATTACCTATTAGTTTCTCAGCTTTAGAATTTTTAACTGATGAAGTAAGATATTTGTTAAACATCTCTTCGTTATCTATAGCTATGACTTTTCGTATACTTGATATATTAGGAAAATTCACAGTTGATATATCCGTTTCTACAACACGAAATTTTTCGACATGATACTTATGGTTTAGAAGTGCATTAGGTATTTGAGTATGAGTTTGAATATTTAAAATATAATGCTTATCACCTTTAACAGTTGGTGTTTTTCCAAACTGATTCACAACAATCATTGATGAAAAAAATGAAAGAAAAATAACTAAACATAAAATAACTAAATAATTTCCTAACAATTCTCGAAACGCAAAACGTAAATTTCTGATTGGCTTTAACTTCTTTTGTCTAACTTCAAAATAAGAGAATTTTTTTGCCCCAAAAGCACCACTTAATGCAATATTAGCAGACTGATATATTGGAAATATATTCACTATCATGATAACCATAAATAGAGTACAACAATTGATAATCATTTGTTTGATATCAATCACGTATCTAAAATATCCTAATTCTTTTTCAACACCTAACATCAATGCATAAGAAACAATGAAAGATATTATCACTCCTATTACTATCGCAAATAATACAATGAAAAGAATTTCACAAATCATCATAAATATCAATTGAAATGTAGTCATACCAATACCTCGATATAAAGCAAATTCCTTCATTCGTTTACGATAAGATGTTTTATTTAAACAAATCAATAAAATAGAAACAACAACCAAAATATTAAATAATGTAATAACTTGTTCATTATTCAATGAAAGAGAATAATGAATTGTATTATGATCATAGCCATACACATTGATTGTTTCAATCAAATCAATTTCACTTATCGTTTCTCTTATATCCTCATCACTCTTTTGATACAACAAAGAACTATTACTATATAATATTGGATAATCAAATATAGCATCTTTTTTAGATACACAAACATCTAACATATTTTCTTGTGAATTTTGATAAATTCCAACAACATGACACTTAACTAATTGACCATTGATATAAATCACAACTGGATCATTAAGGGATAATTGATGTTCTTTTTGAAATCTTGTACTTATTGCAATATCTTTAGATTCTTTAGGCATAATACCTTCTTTTAACTGCACATGACATAAATTCATATAGTCATTTTCAAAATATCCAATATTATCAAAAGCAACATTACCAAAATCAAAAGAATCTTCTCTATATATATTTTTCAATAGTTTATTGTTTTGCTTATAAGCAAAACAATATTTAAAATCTTGATATTGTTTTTTTGTTTTATATTGAGTTTCAAATATGTTTTTCAACTTATTGACTTTTTGTTGATTCATATCTTGTTCTTTAAATTCTTCTTGAACATACCATTCACCATATTTTTCACTATTATAATCTTTTATAACATTCTTATAAGATTCTTGATAAATATAAGTTGTATTATAGAAAACTGATAAAAACAATATAATACTCATTACTATAAAAAAATATCTTTTATTCTTTTTAACATTCCAAAATGCAAGATATGCCATCTTTTTTATCATGTTCTCACCTCCTATATTTATCTTATAAATAAAAACTTAAAACTAAGTGAATTTATATTTTCTTTTTAGATAAAATAATCGGTAAAATAATTTCAAATACAGCTCCATTATCATTTTTAGCATGAATAACACCATGATGTCTTTCAATAACTTCTTTACTAATTGCAAGACCTAAACCATATCCTTGACTTTCTTTACTTTTATGAAATCTATCAAATAGATTTTCTATTTGATCAAAACCTTTACCATAATCTTTAATAATAATTTTTAATGTATTTAGATTCTTTTCAATATTTATTTCTATTGTAGAGTCATTATTTTTTTCAATACAATTTTTAATAATATTTTCTAATGCTTCAATCATCCATTTTCTATCACAATTAATAACATCTATATTTTTAGATAGTTTTAGTTTCATATTTTTTTGTAAACATAATTCTAATAAATTATCTTCTATATCATTAAAAATATCTTCAATATCATTACTTTGTATTTGAAAAGTCATAGTATTTGATTCTAATGTAGCTAACTTTAATAATTCATCAACTAACATATTTAATTTATTTGTTTGATTATATATAACAGTTAATAAATGATTATCTGTATTTTGCATAAGCATTTCTTCATTGATTTTCATTGCTGTTATAGGAATTTTTAATTGATGTGCTATGTTTTCCATATATGTTTGTAGATTCTTTTTATCTTCTATTATTATATTGGTCATTTGTTCATATCTTTGATTCAATATATAAAGTTTATGACTTAGTAAACTGATTTCTCCTTCTCCATCAATAATATTTATTTTCCTTTTTTTATTTTCAATGATTTCTTCACTACATTGAATAAGATACTGAAGATGTTTTTTTGTATGTTTGTGTTTTATATAAATACAGAATATCAATAATATTGTTATGATAATGATAAATATTGATAATGGTTTATTTTCATGATAATTCATTATACCTAATACCAATAAAATAAAACTACATACATAATCTAATGATAATAAAAAAGGATAAGTTCTTTTTACTTTATCCATCTATATCCCACCCCTCTAATAGTTTCTATATATGATTTTTGTTGGTATAACCCCAACATAGAACGTAATTTTTTCATATGTACAGTTAATGTATTATTTTCAATTATATGTCCTGTTTTTTCTTCAATTAAATATAATAAGCTTTCTCTTGTTATAACTATTCCTTGATTTTCCATTAAAATTAATAATAAATCAAAATATATATTCTTTATATCTAATCTTTTATTATTTTGAAAAACTTCATATGTTTTTTTATTTAATATTATATCTTTATCTGTAATGATATCTTGATTCATTGGAACTCTTCTAAGTAAAGCTTCTATTCTTGCGATAAAGATTCTGTTTTCAAATGGTTTAACGACATAGTCATCTCCTAAACGCAAAGCATCTACTATTGTATCTTCATTATTTATACATGATAAAAATAGAATAGGTGTATGATAGTGATTTCTTAATTCTTCACTTAAAAAAATACCATTTCCATCAGGTAATTGTATATCCATAATAATCAAGTCGATACTTTCATTCATATATTGTTTGACTTCTTTTACATCAAATGCTTGTATAATTCTATAATCTTTTGTAGAAAGTAATTCTTTTATAGAACTCTGTATAATTATATCATCTTCAACAATAAGTATATTTTTCATATGACCACCTATTTCATTATAACATATTCAAAGATATATAGTTAAAAAAGCATTTGCTTTTATAAAAGAAAAAGAAGTATTCAAACTTCCTTAAAACTCAAATTATTAATACATAAATACTTTATTTTGATAACACCACTTTGCTATATCAGCAATAAAATCATATGGGATATCTTCATTATAAAGAAATTGAATAGTTCCCTTATTTGTCTTATAAGCACTTAATTTATCTTTAAAGAAGTTAACAGCTTCTTCACCTACATAATAACCGATATGGTTCTTATGAGCTGCAAAATGAACAATATTATCATTTTTCCAATATGTAGGCATACCCCATGATAATCTTTCTTCAGCTTCTGGAATAGCTTTTTGTATGGTTTTATGTATATGAAATAAATAAGGTTGTATATCTAATGCTTGTTCATAAATATATTCATCTATTGATTGTGGTTTTTTACCACAATAATGAGACTGATTTTGTTTTTGAAACTGACGATTACATTTAGGACATATCCACATAGACTTCTCCTCCACTATATAGATGCTTTAACTGATTACCCATAATTTGATACATTATATCAAATGCAGTATCTCCTGTACAATGACCAGTATAAAATATAGTAGGAAGTTCATGTAACTTATGTGCAGTTACTTTAATGATTTCAATTTCTTCATTACTATAATCTGTCTTTTTCTTCATATGAAAGCCACTAATCACAACATCAGGATATCCATGATAAATATCATAATATCTATTTAAGATGTTTAAAATGCCATTATGGGCACAACCAGACAATAATATACTCTTATTATCACAAGTGATAACCAAATACTGTTCATGAGAAAAATCATCTTGAATCAGTTCATTATTGACTTTACAACTTAATTCCAAGTTACTCTTAGGCCAAAACAATCTTTCCTTCACATCAGAAAAAAGAAACAACTCATCATCAATACAATAATCACCATCAATAAAACGTACCTGAGATAAATCCTTAATCCTATGATCAATACCAATATACTTATCACCATGATAATAATCATTAATTGCATCTTCTTGCATATAAATTTTAGCCTTTGAATTTATTTTAGAAAACTCTAAAATACCACCAGCATGGTCATAATGACCATGACTCAAAACAACAATATCAATATCCCTTAAATCAATACCTAACCTATACGCATTATCAATAAACAAAGAAGAAGCTCCAGTATCCAATAATAACTTATGCTTCCTTGTTTCAACATAAACACATAAACCATGTTCAAAAGCAAAATCATTCCCTTGAGAACTATTCTCAATAACAGATATTATCTTCATAGAGAGCTCCTTTAAATTAAATAAGTTTCAAATATTTAAAAGCATTATACAATCCATCTTCATTAACATCACTCGTAATATAATCAGCAGCTTCCTTAATCTCAACACCACCATTACCCATCGCAACATTATAAGCACAACATTCAAACATAGATAAATCAATCTTAGCATCACCAAAAGAAATTGTATCCTTAGCATCAGCACCTAGATAATCTAATAAAACCTCAATCGCATGTCTCTTTGTAATACCAGCAGGACCTAAATCACCATATAAAGCAACTTCACCCTTACCACCCCAAGTATTAGCAATCAAATGAGGAAATTCCACTTTAGAATCCAAATGATCTTGATAAGAACTTAAAATAAAACTAATCTTATTCACATCATCACGATATAAATCATCACCTTGTAAATGAATAAAACCATCAATAAAATGCTTAGATAACTCCTTAGCTGCAGTTAAATCAGCTCCCTTACCTTGAGCATACTTAATCATAACTTCAGGACCTTGTTCATACATATAATCATTACAATACATACCACTATTAGCTTCCAAATAAAAACCTAAATGTCTATCATTACACCAATCAACAATATGTTTAACATCTTCCTTAGATAACCCTTGATGCATAACAACCTTACCATTATCCTCAACATAAGCACCATTACCACCAATCATACCATCTAAATCACATAAATTTCTTTGCAAAATCTCAGCCTTAGAACAACCAGTACAAATATAAACCTTATGACCATTTGCTCTCGCTTCATCAACTGCCTTAGCAGCAGAAGCAGGTAGCTTTGCTTCATAATCAATCAAAGTACCATCAACATCTAAAAATACAATCTTACTCAAAAAAAAGTCTCCTTTACATCATATATATTTATATTTTATCACTAATTAAACATAATCATCAAGAAGAATATTGTACAGAAAATTAATGAAAAATCTAATGGTAAAGCTAGCTGAGATGTATTACACTTTATAGTTTTATTGGCTGTTTATTTCGTTATACCCCTTTGCTTATCCAAGCATACTTGCTTTATACTGCTGGTATAGGTTCTATGTATGCTTCGATTTGTTCTTTTGTTAGTGATAAATACTTTGCTATGATTTCAACAGATAGACCATCTTTAAACATTGTTATGGCAATCTTCTTTTGTTCTTGTGCTTTTCCTAATTCTTTTCCTTCTTGCATTCCAAGTTCTTTTCCTTCATTTAAATAATCATTTCTTAAATTATCCAATGCATCACACATATGAATCATCTCTCCTTCCTGTGCTTCTTTCACTTTGTCTAGTAATTCTTCAAACCCTGTTACTGATGCCACATATATAGCGACTTCTTGACTCATACTCAAATAATCCATATCTTTTACATTTCCTTTTTTCATGGCATAGACTCCTTGTATCCCTTCTACAAGTCTTCTTGCATCAACCTCATCCACTTCATCAGCTATGATATCTTTTATATCCTCAATATAAGCCTTATAGTCCTGTATATAGTCTTTGACTTCTTCTGGTATCACTTTTATGGCTCCAATGAGTGTCTTGGGATTTTGCCAACGATCTTCACCTGTAAACAATGTTATTGTAATCACACCATAGACAGCATCCTTGTTTTCAAACTGATTAAGATATCTCAACATATCATAGTTCCCACATCTGGCTGCCATATTCTTTTTTGATTCATGTTGATTCTCTAAAGCGATAATCACATACCCATTGTTAATCCATACCTTTCTAACAACATCTCTTTCCTTGTTGTCCTGCTTGTTATGATCAATGGTTTTGTCAATGACAGAAGCCTCATTGGAATCAAGCTCATAAACATGTTCAGGAATAACAATCTTCTCGCCATGAAACAATATAGCATTAACAATAGCCGCAAAGCGTTCATTTTTTTTAAAGAAGTCTCTAAGAGCGACATCACGCTTAACATGCATCTCTGCGATAAAATCCACCTCCTTGCTAGGAGATAACTACAACTATAATATAACACACCACTATGCTAAAAGCAATGT